>Ga0272446_1001151_pt1 | contig 39309 bp, 35 predicted proteins | sample YNPCB0061_FD_194587 | JGI IMG/M metagenome (GOLD analysis project Ga0272446, IMG submission 194587) | Hot spring microbial mat communities from Yellowstone National Park, WY, United States - YNP-CB-006-1 | ecosystem: Environmental > Aquatic > Thermal springs > Hot (42-90C) > Sediment | place...
GCGTGGGGAAACCAGGTTTCCCCACACCCCTCTCCGAGAGCTTATGTTCACGTGAGACGGTCATGCGCATGGCGCACAACGCCCGATGAACATGGCCTGGGAGCGCGGGCGTCCCGCCCGCGTCGCGGCTCCGCGGGCACGGTGACGGCCTCCTCCCTGACCCTCCCCCGCTGGGGGCGGGAACCCGGCTCCTCCCCCCAGCGGGGGGAGGCTGGGAGGGGGGCTGAACGCTGCGAACGATTTTCACGTTAGTGAGCGGCTTCGCCGCCACGGACATCTAGAGCGAGGATAGCATGCGACACCGACATGCCGGTAAGCTGCTGGGGCGCTCGTATGAGCACCGCAAGGCGCTGTACCGCAACTTGATGATTGCGCTGATCGAGCATCGCAAGATCACGACTACCATGGCCAAAGCCAGGGCGGTGCAGCCGGAGATGGAGCGGCTGATTACGATTGCCCGCGAGGATACGCCGCATGCCCGGCGTATGGCCCTCTCGAAACTGGCCAGCAAAGACGCGATGCGCAAACTCTTCACGTTCGCGCCGCAGGACTATGGCGGCCGCAATGGCGGCTATACCCGCATCACGAAGCTCGGCCCGCGCCGCGGGGATGGCGCGGAGATGGCAATGATTGAACTGGTCTAGTGCGAAACATTGCCCTGCTACTGGCCTATGATGGTACCGATTTCGTCGGCTCGCAGTTCCAGAACCAGGGCCGTTCGGTGCAGGGCGCGCTTGAGGGGGCCTGGGAGGAACTGACCCAGGAACGCCGGCGCTTCACGCTGGCAGGGCGCACCGATGCGGGTGTCCACGCGCATGGCCAGGTGGCCAATGTGCGCACCGAGACGCGCCACGGGCTTGTGACGCTTATGCGCGGTATGAATGCCCTCTTGCCCGACGATGTGCGCGTGCTGGCGGCGCGTGAGGTGAGCGCCGAGTTCCATGCCCGCCGTAGCGCGCTACGGCGTGACTATCGTTACCTGATCGACAACAACCCGGCGCCGCTGCCGACCCTGCGCCACCTCGCCCTCCACGTCGAGCAACCTCTCGATGTGGCGGCGATGGCTGAAGCGCTCACACTGCTCGAAGGCACCCACGACTTCGCCGCCTTCACTGCGCCGTCAGCGGAACAGAAGAGTACCGTGCGCACCGTGTATCAGGCGCGATTGGGGGAGATAGAAATCTTCGGGCGCGTGCTGATCGCCGTGGATCTGGCGGCGAACGCCTTTTTGCAGCACATGGTGCGCGTCATTGTTGGCACCGTGTTGCAGGTCGGGCGGGGCCGGATGCGCGCGGCGGAGTTCCAGCAGGTGCTGGAGGGGCGTGAGCGGAAAGCAGCCGGCCCAACCGCGGCGCCGCACGGGCTGACCCTGACGTCGGTAAGCTACCCGCCAACCCTGCTGCGCTGGGAGGACGATTAAACCCTGGCGGTGCGCCTGCCCCCCGGCGATGGGAGGGTTGGGGCGGGCGCAGCGCGCCGGCCCGCCGCCGCAGAGGGTTGGGGCCGGCGCAGCCCCCGGGAGAATCTTTTTTCACACCCGTGTCGTAACCAAAAGACAAGGATAAAGCACCGTGAAAACATACCATCAACGACCTGCTGAAGTCCAGCGTGACTGGTACGTGGTTGATGCCACCGCCCAGGTGCTAGGCCGCCTGGCGACCCGGATCGCCACTCTGCTTCGCGGGAAGCACAAGCCCACGTACACCCCCTCGATCGACGGCGGTGACTTTGTGATCGTGGTCAACTGCGAGAAGATCAAGATCACCGGGAAGAAGGCCGATCAAAAGATCTACTACCGGCACACGGGCTATCCCGGCGGTCTGAAGGCCACGCCCTACAAAATGATGCTGGCTAAACATCCCGACCGCATTCTGCGTAACGCGGTCAAGGGCATGTTGCCCAAGAACCGCATGGGCCGCCATCTCTTGACCAAGCTGCGCATCTACGCCGGGCCGCGCCACCCCCACGCTGCGCAGCAGCCGAAAGTCTGGTCGCCGCGTTGAGGTGAACCGGAGCCTCCATGCAAGAGGCTGGGCGGGCTGCGCGCTCCCATCGAGCAGGGGCGTGGGGAAACCTCGTTTCCCCACCCTCCCGCAGGAGTTTTTCGGACAGGCTCGAATACTACAGTTGTAGGTGCGCTCCCCGTCGGGCTGAAAGCCCTGGGCTACGGGGGGCAACGCCCACCTTCGTGGGCTACACAGGCCACGGAGGTGGCCTTCGCAAGCACTAGCCGAGGCGTTTACGCCGACGGAAACGGTTCATCTGCCGAAATACAACTGTAGTACGACGCCCTGGTTGAGCTGCGCAGCCTGTTGCGGATCCCTTTGCGTGCGGCACGGAGGGCGCAACCCTCCGCGATCCGTTGGTGCGTCTACGGCGGCAGACCCTTCCTGGCTGCGCCAGGGCGCGCCCCCGCCGCGGACGACAGAGGGGCTACGGAGAGGCGCAGCTCCCCCCCTCTCCAACGATGACGTAGGTGGAAAGCTTGTCGAAGGATTATAGGAGATAAGGTGACAATGGAGGCAAAACGCTACTACCAGGGCACCGGGCGCCGCAAGACCGCGGTTGCGCGGGTGCGCCTCTTCCCCGGCAGCGGGGAGTTCGTGGTGAACGGCAAGAAGCCCGAGGAGTATTTTGGCCCGCGTGACCTGTTGCAGCGCGAGATCTGGATGCCGTTGCAGTTGACCGGCAATACGGCCAACTTCAACGTGCTGGTCAAGGTGCGCGGCGGCGGAGTCCACGGACAGGCTGGAGCGGTGCGCCATGGCGTGGCACGGGCCTTGCTCGACCTTGATCCTGACCTGCGCCCGACGCTGAAGAAGGCCGGGTTGCTCACCCGCGATCCGCGGGTGAAGGAGCGCAAGAAGGCCGGCCTCAAGCGCGCCCGCAAGGCGCCGCAGTACACCAAGCGGTAAGGCGCGGTTTCCAACCCGCGCCTGGGATAACCATGAAGGTTCTTCCTGGGAGGGCCCGCCCCCCCCCGCGGGCGGGGGGTGGGGAAACCTGGTTTCCCCACCCCCTCTCCCAAGATGGGAACCCGGTTGAAGCGCAAAAGGGGCCATGTTACAATGGGCCGGCAATGAGCAACCAGGGTCTGCCATGCGCGTGATTACCGGGAGAGCCAAAGGGCATAAACTCAAGGCCCCGAAGGGCCCTGGCACGCGCCCCATGCTCGACCGGGTGAAGGAGTCGCTCTTCTCGGTGCTGGAGGGCTACGGCCCCATCCGCGGGCGGGTGCTCGACCTGTATGCCGGAACGGGCGCGCTGGGCATCGAGTTTCTCTCGCGCGGGGCCGAGCATGCCGACTTCGTCGAGCAGCAACCTCACGTCTGTGCCATCATCCGCGATAATCTGGCCCACACCAGGCTCGCGGCGTATGGCCGGGTGCATCAGATGCCGGTAGATCGTTTCCTGCACCACCAGCGTGGGACGGGCAGCTACGATTATATTATGATGGACCCGCCCTACGCCGATCCAGAGATCGAACAGACGATCATGACCATTCTGGAGAACGGCCTTGGCCACCCCGGAAGCCTGTTGATTGTTGGCCATTCGCCCCGGGTGAACCTGGCCGACGCCTATCCCGGGGCTGTGCGGATCAAGTATCGCCGCCTCGGCGACTCCTGCTTTTCGATCTATCGTCTCGCCGCGGACACGGCGGATGGTGAGCCCGCTGCCTGAAGAGCACGTGAGGGTTCGTCGCTGATGACCACGCGCATCGCCGTCTATCCGGGGAGTTTCGACCCGGTCACCTATGCTCATCTGGATGTCGCGGCCCGCGCGACGCGCCTGTTCGACCGGGTGGTGATGGGGGTGTTCGACCGGCCGCAGAAGAAGTTGCTGTTTAGCACCGAGGAGCGGCTGGACCTGCTACGCACGGCTATCGCTGATCTGCCCCGCGTCGAGGCGGTTAGCTACAATGCGCTCACCGTGGATTTTGCGCGCGCCATGGGTGCGGTGGCCCTCATCCGCGGCTTACGCACCGTGAGCGACTTTGAGGTCGAATATAACATGGCCCAGTTGAACCAGACCCTCGATCCCGAGATCGAGGTGGTGGTGCTGATGGCCAGCCGGCGTTACGCCCATATCAGTTCCAGCGCGGTGCGCGAGATCGCCGGGATGGGGCGCGATCCAGTGGAGTTTGTGCCGCCGCATATCGTGGTGGCGCTGCGGCAAAAGTTCGCGCAAAGGGGGTGAGCGCCATCGAGCTTGACGATTTGATCGATGAACTGGAAGACGTGCTCGCAGAAGGACGGCGCGTGCCGTTCAGCGGCCGGCTCCTGGTAGATGAAGAGCGTATCCTCGATATTATCGATCGGATGCGGGTCGCCATCCCCGAAGAGCACAAGCGGGCGCGGCGTATCGTGCAGGAGCAGGAACGGCTCATCGCCGAGGCGCAGGCACGGGTGCAGCAGGTGCTCGAGGAACGCGGACTGCTGGAGGCGGTCGAGGCAGAACGGGCCCGCCTGCTGCAACAGGCGGAACAGGAAGCCGCCATGGTGCGCGCTGGCGCTGATGACTACGCTCGCCAGGTGCTTGAGGAACTCGATGCCCGCCTGGCCAGACTGGTCGCCAGTGTGCGCAACGGGCTGCACGAACTCGGCGCCCGTGGTCCGTCGGGAAGGGAGGAAGGGCCGGCGTAGGGCGTTGCTCAAAGCTCTCTTGTGCGTGTGCATGTATCTCCTGGGAGCGCGGGCAACTTGCCCGCGGAGACCCGACGCGGGCGGGACGCCCTCGATCCCAGCCTCGTGGATGACCCCAGGTGTGAATATTATTTTGATAGACAACCTTGACAGTGCGCATCCCTGTCGCCTGTAATGTAGCGTTTGCAGTACAGAACTGCAACACAAATCTCGAAACGCTCTTCCCAAACGCTCCCGCGGGCCGGTGTCTGGGTGCGCAAGTCTCCGGCCCGCATCCGCAACGGGATAAAACGCTGTCCTGGGAGGGCTCCGCCCTCCCACACCCTCCCGCGGGCGGGGGGGGTGGGGAAACCCGGTTTCCCCACCCCCCCTCTCCGAGGGACTATGCTCACGTTAGACACATCCATGACGGATCTCAAGTTTAACGTCGCGCAGTTGTTGCGGGAAGAGATCGGCGCTCGCCGCGAACTGGCGTTCACGGAAGCCGAGCTGCCGCTCGACGAAGCGCTGAAACTGCGCGATATCAGTGGAACCGTGCGCTTCACCCGCACCGCCAGTGGCGTGTGGGCCAATGTCAAAGCGCAGGGCACCGTCCGGCTGACGTGCGTGCGCTCGCTGGAAGAGTTCGATTACCCCGTGACGCTGGATTTTAGCGACCAGTTCCACTCGGTGATCGATGTGTACACCGGCAGCGCCCTGCCGAAGCCTACCGAAGAGGACCCCTTCCTCCTCGACGATACGCATATGGCCGACATCGGTGAGGCGATTCGGGAGTATACGCTGCTGGAGTTGCCGCTCAATCCGGTGAGTCCGGCCTACCGCGATCGGCCGGTCAGCTACACGGTGCAGTCGGAAGGGATCGAGAACGAGGAAGCAGAACAGGCGCCCGGGCCGGACGAGAACCCGCTCGATGCGCTGAAAGCCTGGGCCGAACGCCATAAGCGCCGCAATGGCAGGAGTTAACGAGGTATGGGTGCAGTACCGAAGCGAAAAGTCTCGCGCCATCGCCGCGGCAACCGCCGGCAGCATCTGGCGCTCACCGCCCCCGTGCTGGTGACGTGCCAGCGCTGCGGGGCACTGGTGCGCAATCATTATCCGTGTAAGCAGTGTGGTGACTATCGGGGCCGCCAGGTGATCAAGGTCACCGAGGCCGAGTGAGGCCGGCGCGGGTGCGCGGGCGATGGCGCGTTGATGCCCGAACGGGTCGCCCGCAACTGCACCGGTGCGAGGCGAGGAGCGGTCGGCTGACCATGGTATCTGCCGCCGCTCCTTTTGCTGTACAGAGAGGCTATCGTGATCGGCCCACGCTACGCCGCGATAACCGGTTGGGGAATGGCTCTGCCGGAGCAGGTGGTACCCAATGCGGAACTGGCCTGCCGGCTCGATACGTCCGATGAGTGGATCCGTAGCCGGACCGGTATCAACCAACGGTATGTGGCCGGACCGAATGAGTACACCTCGGTCCTGGCGACCCGCGCCGGTCGCGTGGCGCTCGAACGGGCCAGGGTGCCCCCCGAGGCGGTGGATACGGTGATCGTCGCCACCTGCACGCCGGATCGGCCCTTTCCCGCCACCGCCTGCACGGTGCAGGCCAATCTGGGCATTCCGCGCGCCGGGGCATTCGATCTGGCCGCGGCATGCAGCGGCTTTGTGTACGGGCTACACGTGGCAACGGCGCTGGTCAAGAGCGGGATGAGCGCCTGCCTGTTGCTGGTGGCCGCCGATGTCTTTACCCGGTTGATCAACTGGCAGGATCGCGGCACCTGCGTGCTGTTCGGCGATGGCGCCGGCGCAGTGGTGCTCCAGGCTACCCCTGAACGGCTGGGGTTGATCGCCGCCAACGTGGGAGCCTGGGGCGAGGGTGAGGCGTTGATGGCCGTGGATGCTGGCGGCGCGCGCCTGCCGCTTACGCCCGAACTGCTCCAGATGGGGCGGCAGTACGTGCACATGAACGGGCGCGAGATGTTCCGCCACGCCGTGCGTGGCATGGCCGAGTCGGCGGAGCAGGCCCTCGCTATGGCGGGGCTGCGCTTCGACGAACTGGCGCTGGTGATCCCACACCAGGCCAACCTGCGGATCATCGAAGCGGTCGCCCGACGCCTGGAGTTGCCGGTGGACCGCTTCTTCGTCAATCTTGACCGCTACGGCAACACGTCGGCGGCCTCGGTGCCCATCGCGCTCTGCGAAGCCGTGGAGCAGCGACGGGTGCGGGCGGGCGATTATGTGCTGCTGACCGCCTTCGGCGGCGGGCTGACGTGGGGTTCGGCGGTGGTGCGCTGGGGGGAGACCGAGGGATGACCATTGCGTGGGTGTTTCCGGGTCAGGGATCGCAAGTGGTGGGGATGGGCCGCGATCTGTACGCTCAGTATCCGGCGGCGCGCGAGGTGTTTGAGGAGGCTGACGCGACGCTGAACCTGCCGCTCACCCGGCTGTGCTTCGAAGGACCTGAAACAGAACTGACGGCGACCGAGAATGTCCAGCCGGCGCTGCTGACCGTCAGCACGGCGCTCGTGCGGGCCATAGAAAGCGCCGTAGGCGGGCCGCTGCCCCCACCGCAGGCGGTAGCCGGGCACAGTCTTGGCGAGTACGCGGCGCTGGTCGCCGGGGGCGCATTGAGCTTTGCCGAGGCCCTGCGGCTGGTGCGGCGGCGTGGAGAACTGATGGCCGACGCGCAGGCTGGCGGTATGGCAGCGGTGCTGGGCCTCGATGCCGAAACCCTGGAGCAGATCTGCCGTGAGACGCGCGAGGCGTTGGCAGCGGAGCCGGAGAGCGTCAGCACAGTGGTGGTGGCGAACTACAACGCCCCCGATCAACTGGTGATCAGCGGAAGCACGCGCGCGGTTGAGCACGCGGGGCGGCTGGCGAAAGCGCGGGGCGCCAGGCGGATCGTTCCGCTCAAGGTGAGCGCGGCGTTCCATTCGCCGCTGATGAAGCACGCCGCCGAGGGGATGGCCCGCGCGCTTGAGGGTGTGAGCATCCGGCCCCTGCGTACCCCGCTGATCGCCAATGTGACCGCCGAGCCGCTGGTGGCCTCCAGCGACGTGCGGCGCGAGCTGGTTGCGCAGGTGGTGGCTCCGGTGCGCTGGATCGCCTCGGTGCAGCGCATGGCGCGCGACGGGGTAACGACCTTTCTGGAAATCGGCCCCGGCAAGGTCCTGAATGGCCTGATCCGGCGTATTGTGCCGCATGCGCACGCGCTGAGCATCGGCACCGCGGCTGAGGTGCGTGAAGTGCGTAACGAATAAAGCGCCCCGGCGCTCCACGACGTTGTGGAGCACCGGGGCGCAACGCCGGGGCGAACGCCGGTTTGCCCCGACGGGATGGTGGCAACATGAAACGCAACGGCCGGAAGGAATACCTTCCGGCCCTGCATGAACCATGACCCAGTAACGTGTGTGTTCCCGATAGGTTACCGACGTGCGTACAGTTTCCGCCAGGTTACCGAACGTGCGTACAGTTCCCGATTAGGTTCCCGACACGTACCGTTCCCCAGATTGGGGCCTCAAGGGTCTGGCAACACCGTTGAGTGACCGGCACAGCCTACTTATCTCTACGCAGACCCTGGGCTGCTCTGCCTTCGGCGCACGCATGTGTGGCGCTTTGCCGGACCAGCTTTTGCCTTTGGGTATGGCTCCTGCTTTGCGTGGGTAACAAGTTCCTCCTGTCCACACGCGTTGAGCTTTGCGCAGAGAGGCCATCCCGCAACTCGCAGAGCATCCGATCGCTCAGTCAGCGATCCGGCGCTTGTCTGTTAGTCTCCCTGGAACGTTACACGGTAGCGTTCCATTTCCCCTAACGTACGCACACCCTCTCCAAGTGCGCTCTTTTTCTTTACAGTGAGAGGATGGCGCTTGTCTTGCGACGGCGCGTTTTCGACTGTTCAGGTACCCTGGTGTATTGCTGTTCCCTTGAGGCTTCGCCGGTATCATAGCATCTTAAGGCCCAAGAATCAAGAGGTTAATCGTATCTTAACGATAATGGAGGCCCTTCTCCGCGTTTCATGGGCTTGAGGTGCCGGGGATTGCGCCTTTTGATACGAAGAACGCGCCGGCAAAGTGTAAAGAGTTTTGTCGTGCGGCCGGCGTTATCCGGCCGTGGTCCCCAGGCGCCGACTATCGGCGATGATGCGCCCGGCCACGGCGCGCCCGGAGAGGAGCACCAGCGGAATGCCGCCGCCGGGGTGGGTGCCGCCGCCGACGAAGTAGAGACCCTGGAGGGTGCGGGCGCGCAGCGGCGGGCGGAAGAAGGCGCTGAAGGGTGAATGCGAGGCCCAGCCGTAGATCGCGCCGCCGGGGGCGTTGTACCGTTCGGCGATGTCGGCCGGCGTCCAGATCTGTTCGTAGACGATATGGCGGCTGAGGTCGGTGAGGCCCATGCGTTCCAGTTTGGCGACGATGGTGTCGCGGTAGGGGCCGGCCTCACGGTTCCAGCACACCCGGGGATTGAGGGCAGGCGCGTTCACCAGCACGAAGAGGTTGAGATGGCCGGGCGGGGCGTGTTCGGGGTCGGTAAGGGCCGTCGCGGCGACGTAGACCGTCGGGTCGGCCGCGGGAACACCCTTCTGAAAGATGGCCGCGAACTCGCGAGGGTAGTCGTCGCTGAAGAAGATATTGTGGTGCGCCAGGTGGGGGTAGTGCCGGTTCACGCCGAGGAAGAGCACGAAGCCGCTGCAGGAGATCGCCTGGCGGGCCAGGCGCCCGGCCATGGCCTCCTGGCCGGGAATGAGGACGCGGTAGGCGTAGCTCGGGTCGGCGTTGATCAGCACCTGACCAGCGGCCAGTTCCTCGCCGCTGGCCAGGCGCACGCCACCCACACGGCGACCGCCGGTCGTCACCGCAGCCACCGGGGTGCCGGTGCGCACCTCCACCCCGAGTTCGGTGGCCAGGCGCAGCAGGGCCAGGGCCAGGGCGTACATGCCGCCGCGCACGTACCAGCCGCCCTCGGCGAACTCGATGTAGGCGATCACGTTGAAGGTCGCCGGCGAGAGGTAGGGCGATGAGCCGTTGTAGGTGGCATAGCGGTTAAAGACTTGCCGCAGGTAGGGGCTGCGGAAGAAGGAGCGCACGGCGGCGTCAACGCTCCGCAGCGCATCAATGCTCGGGCCGTCGCGGAGGAGCCGGGGCGTCAGCAGTTCGTGCGCGCCATCGAAGGGTCTGAGCAGAAAGGCGTCGGCGACGGCGTTGTAGATGCGCGCGGTGTGGGCCAGAAAGCGGAAGAACGCCGGCACGTCGGGCGGGCTGAGGCGTTCGATCTCCTGGATCAGTTGGGGCAGGCGTTGCCAGGCGTTAAAGGTCGTGCCGTCGGGCCAGCGGTAGCGGCAGGTCGGCTCGATCTGCTCGAGGGTGAGGTAATCGGCGGCGCGGCGGCCGGCGGCGGCAAACAACTCCTCGATCACCCAGGGCATCGTGAGCAGGGACGGGCCGGTGTCGAAGGTATAGCCGGCCGCGCGCAGGAGGTTGAGTTTCCCGCCCACGCGCTCGTTTTTCTCCAGCACGATGACCTGGCGACCGGCGGCGGCCAGGCGGATGGCGGCGGCCAGGCCGCCAAGACCGGCGCCTACCACGATGACACGCTTGGCGGGAGGCTGCATAGGTTGCTGCTCTCAACACACACAACGGGCGCGGAGATCGGTGGTTCGATCTCCGCGCCCCCTGTGCCGGCGACCGGCTCGCTCAGGCGCTCACCAGGCCTTCTTGCCGGGGATCTGCGCACCGAAGATGCTTGGCGGAAGCTTGAAGCCGTGGGACTCGAGACGCGGGGTGAAGCGCGGGCGCACGCCGGTGGGGCGCAGTTCGGCCTGGATCTTGCCCTCGGGGGTCTTGCCGAGGATCTCGAGCTTGAAAATGTCCTGCAGCACCACCGTTTCGCCCTCCATGCCCTGGACCTCGGTGATGTAGGCCACCTTGCGCTGGCCGTCTTCGAGGCGGGTTTGCTGGACGATCAGGTCGATGGCCGAGGCGATCTGTTCGCGGATGACCTTGAGAGGCATGTCCATGCCGGCCATGAGGGTCATGGTCTCCATACGCGCCAGGGCGTCGCGGGGCGTATTGGCGTGGAGAGTGGTAAGCGAGCCATCGTGGCCGGTATTCATCGCCTGGAGCATATCGAGGGTTTCGCCGCCGCGGCACTCGCCGATGACGATCCGCTCGGGGCGCATGCGCAGCGAGTTGATCACCAGGTCGCGAATGGTCACGCGACCGGTGCCGTCAACCTCGGGCGGGCGCGACTCCAGGCGCACCACGTGCTCCTGGGCCAGTTGCAACTCGGCGCTATCCTCGATGGTCACGATGCGCTCGTCGTCGGGAATGAAATTCGAGAGCACGTTGAGCAGGGTGGTTTTGCCGGAGCCGGTGCCGCCGGCGACCACGATATTGAGGCGCGAAACGACGCAGGCGCGCAAGAACTCGGCCATCTCGGGCGTCAGCGAGCCGAAGCGAATCAGATCATCAACTTTGAGTTTATTCTTCGAGAACTTGCGGATGGTGATGGTCGAGCCATCAATGGCGCAGGGCGGAATAACCGCATTCACGCGCGAACCATCGGGCAGGCGCGCGTCAACCATGGGCCATTTGCGGTCGATGCGCCGGCCCAGCGGGCGAATGATCCGGTCAATGACCTTGAGCACGTGCTCGTCATTAGCGAAGCGCACCGGCGAAAGCTTCAGTTTGCCTTTCTGCTCGATGTAGACCCGATACGGGCCGTTGACCATCACTTCGGAGATCGTATCATCGTTGAGCAGCGGCTGGATCGGCCCGAAGCCCATCAGTTCATCGCAGACCATCGCAAACAGGCGCTTGATCTGTTCTGGCGTCAGGTTCACCCCGGCCTGCTGGTAGACGCGGGCGAAGCGTTCCTGCAGCATGCGCTCGGTTTCCGGGGTGCGTTTCAGTTCGGTCTGGCTTCCCAGCGAAGCCTGGATGCGGTCCACGATCCACAGGGACAACTCGAGCATGCGCTGCTCATCAACCGTTTCGGCGGCGCCCTCGACAGCGACGCCATTGAGCTGGCTGTCCGGGCCGGAGCGGGGAGTGCCGGGCGTGGAGGGCGGGGCAGGCTCGCTGGGGGGCAGGGGCGTAACCGCCGTCACTGCTGGGGTCGCGACAGGCTCGGATTGTGGGGTGCTACCAAGACGTTTGAGCAACGACATACAACTCCTCCGATGATCCCGGACGAGGCCGGGGCGTCACCCATCCTGTCTCCAGGATAGGCGCAACGCATTACCAGGCAGTGTCCGGGTTATCCGAGTTTGACGAAATAGGCTTCGCAGGCGCGATCGATCAACTCCCGGCTCATCGAGGGAGGGATATTGCGGTACTTGGCCTCGTCGAGGATCTGATCGCAGATATCCCGCGGATGGCAGGCGCGCAACTCCCGGCCAACCTTCATATAATGTTCTTGCAGCAGATGGCGCAGGCCCTCATCGCTGTAGGGGATCTGTTTGGCCTTGCACACCAGTTGAAAGATCGCCCGAAACTCGGCTGGCGAGGGATTACCCACCTCGATCTTGTGGCGAATACGCCGGAGGAAGGCGTCGTCCACCAGATCCCTGGGATTGAGGTTGGTCGAAAAGACGATCAGCACATCGAAGGGGATCTGCAGCTTTTTGCCGGTTTGCAGAGCCAGGAAATCCACCTTTTTCTCCAGGGGCACGATCCAGCGATTGAGCAAATCCTGGGGCCGGCACTTCTGGCGCCCGAAGTCGTCGATCAAGAACAGGCCGCCGTTGGCCTTCATCTGGAATGGCGCCTCGTAGACCTTGCTCACCGGGTCGAAGATCAGTTCGAGTTGTTCGAGGATCAACTCACCGCCGACCATCACCCGGGGGCGCTTGCAGACGAGCCAGCGGGCATCGGGGAAGTAGGTGGGCGTCGCCTGGGCCAGCGGCGAACCGAAGGGCGCGGCGGGTTCGGCGTGACCGACCTCATGTTGCTGGACGACCTCGTGGTTCAGGGGGTCGAACACTTTAATAATCTGGCCGTCAACCTCCACGCTGTAGGGGATGAGCACATACCCGCCGAGCATGTTGGCGATGCCTTCGGCGAACGTCGTTTTCCCATTCCCGGGGGGGCCGTAGAGGAAGAGCGAGCGGGCCGAGTTGGCGGCGGGGCCGAGCCTGTCGAGCATCCGCTCACTGACGACCAGGTGCTCAAAGGCTTTGCGAATGGTCGCCTGATCGATGACCATATCGCCGATCTGCTGACGATTGACCATCTCCACGTACTGCGCCAGGGGCACCGGGGCCGGACCGGCGTACTGGTTGCGGTCGAGCACTTCGTGGACCTTGACGCGCCCCTTGGTGGTGATGATGTACTGGAAGGAACGCTCGCTGAAGCCGCCCTCGGCGCCGATGATGTCAACGTACTCTTCAAGTTTCAGAAACTCGAGCACCTTGTCAATCACGCCGAGAAAGGGAAGTTTAGTGGTTTCTTCAAGGCGCTGGCCGGTAATGGCGCCGGTGAAATAGATGACCTTCAACACCAGATCGGTAAGAAAGCCCATGCTCAGCCCCGTCTCGGCAATCGAGGAAGGTTGCGGGGGAATGGCGGGCATCTTCGGATCGGTGCGGGGAGAGACGGATGCGGATGGTGCGGCGGTGGAAACCTCGTGCAGCCGGAACGACATCGAACCTCCTTGAGCAGTTCAAGCCCGCTATGGCGCACTCCTGATCAGTATAGCCCGTCGTATGGCGGGCTTCAATAGTACGCCGGGGCTATTCAGGATGGTGGCGCGCCATGACTTACGGCAACGACCATGCGTCTCTGCGGGGAATGCGTCGCGCCGCGCTGAAACGGAGGGCAGAGGGACGTGTCCCTCCGCGCCTCCCCCTGACAAAGCGAAGTGTCGTTGGCAGATCAGCGCATCACTCCTCCATGTTCTCGTCTTCGTCGCCCATATCCTGGTCGATCTCTTCGAGCCCGAGTTCTTCCTCTTCCTCGCCGGCCACGAACTCCTCTTCGAGGGTTTCGGCTTCCTCGGCGGTCTCTTCCTCTTCGAGCAGGTCCTCGTACTCTTCGTAGCGCAGGCTGGAGACATAGGCGGTGCCCTCGCCGAGTTTGCCGGGGAAGGAGATCCGGTTGCGCTGGCTGGGATCCTGGTAGGTCTCGCGGATGAGCAGGCGCACAGTGCGCGGATCGCTCTGAGCAATCGCGGCGAGGTAGCGATTGCCACCGCTGATCAGTTCGGCCAGGCGCTGGCCGAGTTTCGGCTCCAGGCGGCCGATGACGTTGCCATCGGCATCAACGACATAGACGCTCTTCCCTTCCACGCGGAAGTCCATCTTCTCGCCGGTCACCAGGGCCTCAACGGCGGGGCTGCGCGGCACATCGATCAGGGTCGTAATCGCGGTGCGCCCGGTCTCGGTAATAAACATGCGCATATCGACCTGCTGGCGCGGTTGCCGGTTGGCCAGGCCGGTCTCGATCCCGCGGGCGATGAGCGCATCGAGGCGGGCGAGGTTCTTGCGCGCGATGCCATTGGTCGGATTGAGGCGCAGGGTATGCTGATAGGCATCGTGAGCCTCGGCGTAACGGCCGAGCTCCATGAGGGCCTTCCCGAGGCGGTTGTAGGTATCGGGATCTTCGCCCAGGCTCAGGATCTGGCGATTGATCTCGACCGCCTCCTCCCAACGGTTCATTGCCGCGAGTTCGATGGCCTTCTCGTGCAACTTGCGGCGGATGCGTTGTTTTTCGTCTTGCTTTGCCAAGGTGCATGCTCCTGACGTGAACATAAGCCCTTGGAGCGGGATGTGGGGAAACCCGGTTTCCCCACATCCCGCCCGCGGGAGGGCCTGGCTCTCACGCAGGGGGATGGGGAAACCCGGTTTCCCCATCCCCCTGCGGATGCGGACTGGAAGCCCGCGCACCCAGGCCCCGGCCCCTGGGAGGGTTTGGGAGGGCTATGCCCTCCCAGGAAGAACCTGTTTTATCCGGTGGTATGCGGCGCAGCCGCATGCACGACCGGCACCATCACAGCAGGCCAGCGGCCTCGCCCTGGAGGGCCCAGGGGCCGGTGCGGGTCACGCGGACGGGCACGAGGCGGCCGGTCAGATCCTCTAGATGGCTGAAGAACACCAGTTTATTGTTGGGGCTACGTCCGCGCCACTTGCCTTTACTCTCGCCCTCCACGAGCACTTCAACCGTCTGGCCGAGGAACTGGGCGTTGCGTTCGGTGGCGATGCGTTCCTGAAGGCGCTCCAGTTCGCGGCGGCGGCGCTCTTTTTCCTCCTCGGGCACGGCCAGCGCCGGGTCCTGCTCCTGTTCGGCGGCGAGGGTGCCGGGGCGGGCCGAGAAGGCGGCGATGTGCACCTTATCGAAGCGGATCTCATCGCAGAGGGCCAGGGTCGCCTCAAAGTCCGCGCGGGTTTCGCCGGGATGGCCGACGATAATATCGGTGGTCAGGGAGACGTGAGGGATCGCCGCGCGGATGTTGCCGATGAGGGCGCGGTAGCGCGCCACGGTATAGCCGCGGCGCATCAGCTTCAGCACCCGGTCGGAGCCGGCCTGCACCGGCAGGTTGATGTCGGGCATGCAGCGGGGCAGCCGGGCGACGGTGGCAATCAGGCGGTCGGTCATCCAGGCCGGGTGCGAGGTGAGGAAGCGGAGCCGTTGGAGGCCCGGGATGGCGTGGACGGCTTCGAGCAGATCGGCGAGCTGGGGGCGGCCGGGGAGATCGTGGCCCCAGGAGTCAACGATCTGGCCCAGGAGCGTAATCTCGCGGGCGCCGCGGGCGACAATCCGGGCGCACTCCTCGACGATCGCTTCGAGGGGACGGGAGCGTTCGCGGCCCCGGCGCAAGGGAATGACGCAGTAGGCGCACGTCATGTTGCAGCCGTACTGGATGGGCACATGCACCGAGACGGGCGGATGGGCCCAGGAGGCCACGGGCAGGGCCGGTTCATCGAGCGTATAGATCGGATTGGGCGCCAGGGCGACCACCGCATCCACCGCCGAGGGCGAGATGAAGTGATCGACCATGGGCAGGCGCTGCTCGAAGATCGAGCGATTATCGGGGCCGACCATGCAGCCCCAGAGCACCACGCGGGTATCGGGCCACGCGCGTTTCACGCGCACCAGTTCGCCGAGCTTGCCCAGAATGCGCTCCTCGGCGCTCTCGCGAACGCTGCACGAATTGAGCACGATAAAACTGGCCTCTTCGGGGCGCGCGGCGGGGCTGTAGCCAACGGCCTGCAGCGCGGCCTCCAGGCGCTCGGAGTCAGAGACGTTCATCTGGCAGCCCACCGTCCACACATAATAGCGCCGCGAGCGGGGCGTTGCGTCGCGGTCGGGGCGGGTGGCGGGGGCGTCAACGAAGAGCATGTTCTGCATTGCTGCTTCCGCTACGTTATCGGTTCGCGGGCGCCCGACGGCAAGCAGGGAATGGGAGCCGCGGGCGCCCAGAAGAAAACCTTTTTCCTTGCCTTACCAGACAATCACCGGCAGACCGTGCTGGATGCTGGTTTCAGCGGCGGTGCGCAGCAGTTCCAGACAGCGAAAGGCCTGGGTATTGGGCTTGACGCCAGCCTTCACGAGCATAGGCGCCAGTTCCGCCAGTTCCGCCTGCAAGCGATAGGACGAGCCAAAGAAGGCGCTATCTTCCTCGCCATCTTCGTTCTCGAAATTGAGCCAGATTGGGCGCTCGAAATCGACAGGGAGATAGTAACTGTTGATGCCTTGTAGATTGATCAAGTGACTGAAACGTGTTTGGGCCAGATCATCCCAGACATCGGTCACGGCGCGATCGAGTTCTTCGTTGATCACCGGGCCATCTTCGAGCACCTCGGCGACATCATCGCCGCGTTCGAGGTGCGCGGCGAGGCGCGACAACTGGTAGAGCGCGCCCATGTTCTCGAGCCCGCCCTCCCAGACCTGTGTGCCAGGCTGGTTGAGCAGGTCAATATCAATGCCCTCGTCGCGCAACTGGTCCTGCACGGCGGAGACCGACTCATACTCTTCTTCATACGCGGCGCGATCCTCGTCCGGGCGCACCGTAATCAACGAGCCGACGGCGAAGTCTAGCTCGGTAGGTTGCTCGTAGGCGCTCATCGCTTCTCCTTAAGTTGAGCGTGCTGACAAGGTTCAGAACTGCCGTCCATGCAGCGCAACCAGGTCTTTTCATTGTTTGCAGTATACCATACCAGCCGTCTATGCGGCTCCGCCGCATACGAACAGGATGAAAAGAGGTTCTTCCTGGGAGGGCGCAGCCCTCCCAGACCCTCCCGCGGGTGGGGCCATAGGGAAACCGGGTTTCCCCATACCCCTGCGGGGCGGGGGCGTGGGGAAACCCGGTTTCCCCACGCCCCTCTTCGAGAGCCTAGGTTCACCTCAGCCGTCCATGCGGCTCCGCCGCATACCGACGGGATGAAAAAAGGTTCTTCCTGGGAGGGCGTAGCCCTCCCAAACCCTCCCAGGGGCCGGGGCCTGGGTGCGCGGGCCTCCGGCACGCGTCCGCGGGGGCGTGGGGAAACCCGGTTTCCCCACACCCCTCTTCGAGAGCCTATGTTCACGTTAGCCGTCCATGCGATTCGCGCACACCGCCCGATGAACATCGCCTGGGAGCGCGGGCGGCCCGCCCGCGTCGCGTCTCCGCGGGCAAGGTGACGGCCCCCCTCCCCAGCCCTCCCCCCGCTGGGTGGAGGGAGTCCGGCGCCTCCCCCCAGCGGGGGGAGGTTGGGAGGGGGGGTCAGCGCCGCATGCGCGTAGGTGAGCAGCCTATGTTCACGGTAGCCGTCCATGCGGCTCCGCCGCACAACGCCGCAATGAACATACGGTTGTTCCTGGGAGGGCGAAGCCCTCCCAAACCCTCCCGCGGGTGGGAGCATGGGGAAACCCGGTTTCCCCATGCCCCTCGCCGAGGGCTTATTTTCACGTTAGGGAGCTACGCGGGCGCCTCCCGGCGAGGAGGCGGATTGCCGGGCCCCGGGGGCTATGGTAGAATATATTTGCGCGCTGTACAACTTTGCGCGCTTCAGATGCTTCCAGCGATCGTTCCCTCTTCGATCGCGCAGTAGCGAGGTGGTTACGTATGGAAAAGTCTACCTGGACGACCAAGGTAGGCCTGGCGCAGATGCTCAAAGGGGGCGTGATCATGGACGTGGTCACGCCGGAACAGGCGCGCATTGCCGAGGAAGCGGGCGCGGTCGCCGTGATGGCGCTGGAGCGCGTTCCGGCGGACATTCGCGCTCAGGGCGGCGTGGCGCGGATGAGCGATCCCGAGTTGATTGTGGCAATTAAAGAGGCGGTAACCATCCCCGTCATGGCCAAGGCGCGGATCGGCCACTTCGTCGAAGCCCAGGTGCTCGAAGCCCTGGGTATTGACTACATTGACGAGAGCGAAGTGCTGACCCCGGCGGACGAGGAGCACCATATCAACAAGCATCGCTTCAAGATCCCCTTTGTGTGTGGCTGCCGCGACCTGGGCGAGGGCCTGCGCCGGGTGGCCGAAGGGGCGGCGATGCTGCGCACCAAGGGCGAGGCGGGGACGGGCAATGTCGTGGAGGCGGTGCGCCACGCCCGCGCCGTCTATGGCGAGGTGCGCCGCCTGCAGAGCATGAGCGAAGATGAGCTGTTCGTCTACGCCAAACATCTTCAGGCCCCTTACGACCTGGTCAGACAGGTGGCCGAGACGGGGCGGTTGCCGGTGGTCAACTTCGCCGCCGGGGGCATCGCCACGCCCGCCGATGCCGCGCTGATGATGCAACTCGGGGTTGATGGCGTTTTCGTCGGGTCGGGGATCTTCAAGAGCGGCGATCCGATGAAGCGGGCGCGGGCGATTGTCGAGGCAACCACGCACTACAACGATCCCGACATCATCGCCGAGGTGAGCAAGGGGCTGGGCGAAGCGATGGTGGGGATTTCCCTGGAACACCTTCCGGCCGAGCAGCGTATGGCCCGCCGGGGTTGGTAGCGTGGGACGGGAGCGCCTCAGCGGCGCCGGGCGCCGGTAAGGCGCGCTCCGCCGCTGCTCTAAGGTGAACATACGCTCTCGGCGAGGGGTATGGGGAAACCGGGTTTCCCCACACCCCCACCCGCGGGAAGGTGAGGGCGCAGCCCTTGCGCAGGGGGATGGGGAAACCTGGTTTCCCCATCCCCCCACCCGGTGGGAGGGTCTGGGAGGGCGCAGCCCTCCCAGGAAGAACCTCTTTTCATCCCGTCGGGGTGCGGCGCAGCCGCATGGATTGCTGAGCATGCTATGAGAGTTGGCGTACTGGCCCTGCAGGGCGATGTTCGCGAGCACCTGGACGTGCTCAAGCGCATCGGCGTCGCGCCCGTGGAGGTGCGTTTGCCGCAACACCTGGCCGCCGTTGATCGTCTGATCATTCCCGGAGGGGAGAGCACGACGATCGGGCGGCTCTTGTATCGCTACCAGTTGTTGGAGTTGCTCCGCGCCCGGTCGGGTCGCGACCTGGCGGTCTGGGGCACCTGCGCGGGGGCCATTCTGCTGGCCCGGGAGGTGCTGGACGCCAAACAGGGCGGCCAGCCGACCATCGGGATCATGGAGATGACCGTGCGGCGCAATGCCTACGGCAGCCAGTTGGAGAGTTTCGAAACTCCCCTGGCCGTGCCAGTCCTGGGACCGCCTCCGCTGCCGGGGGTGTTCATCCGCGCCCCGCTGATCGAGGCGGTTGGCCGGGAGGTGGAGGTGCTTGCCCGCCTGCCCGACGGCGCCATTGTCGCCGCGCGGCAGGGTCGCGTGCTGGCGACAACCTTTCATCCAGAACTGACCGACGACGATCGGATGCATCGCTTGTTTCTGGAGTTGTAGCATCCACGTGTTGCGTTCTGGGAGCTTTGCCTTGCCCAGATGGCGCCGCGCTCGGCACGGCTCCCCCTCCCAACCGCCCCCCCGCTGGAGGGAGGAGCCGGATACCTCGCCCCAACGGGTTGAGAAACGCACAGAACCACTCCGTTCGAGAACTTGCCGGAAGCAGCGCCAACGCTGCAATGGAACCTCATCACCTATGATACGCTCAGTCGCGCCCGGCGATCTCTGGTCGCTGCGACGGAAGCCGCGCAACCAGGTGCTGCTCTACACCGATGCTCTGCTGGCGCAGACCCATCGTCCAGCCTGGTTTGCATTGCACTGCCTGCTGCGGGGCAATGGTCGCGATATGTCGACCCTGGTCTACCACGATCAGGGCAGCGCCGCGGTGGTCCAGGCGCAGGGGCGCAGCGGCCGTCCTGAGCAGGATATCGTGTACATCGCCTCGCTGGGAGGACAGGCGATCCGGCACCCCAGTGATCGGGAAGTCTGGTTCCAGTTGCTGGCGCGTCTGGTGGAGAACGCCGGTTACCACCACGTGCAGCGACTGTACGCGGCGGTGCCGGAAGGGCCCAGCGAGGTGCGTGAGATCTTCCGCCAACTGGGCTTCCAGACTTACAGCCACAACACCATTCTCCACCTTTCCGGTCCCGACTGGGATCAGGGCACCACGCTGGCGCCGATGCGCATCCAGGGTCGCCGTGACCACTGGGCGGTGCATAAGCTGTACGGGGCGACAACGCCGCATCCGGTGCAGCAGGCCGAGGTGCGGAACGCGCGCTACTGGGCCCTGCCGCTTACCCGGCACTGGATGGGCCTCCGTCGTGTGGCGTGGGTGCTCGGCCCCGATGACGACCTGGTGGCCTATTTGCACTGCTCGAGCGGTCCATCCGGCCACGTGTTCAATCTCTTGATCCGCCCCGATGCGCGCGATAGCGCGGTGGACGTGCTGCGCTTCGGATTGGCGCAACTCAACGACACGCGCCCGGCGTATCTGATGCTCCGCGAGTACCAGGGCGAGTTCCTGGCCTCCGCCCAAGATCTCGGCTTTCAACCTATCGGCGAGCAGGCGCTGCTGGTGAAGAACACCGTCGTGCCGGCGCGCCGCTCGTTGCTCGTGCCCGCGCTCGAGCCCGGCCTGGAGCCCCGGGTGCCCGCGCCCCGCATCTCCACGCCGAGAGAGGACCCACAATCCTATGTCAGACCGACAGGAAGTCACCACTGATATCCAGTTGCTGCTCTCAGCCCTTCCACCGCACATTACCCAGGCGATTACCGACGCCGATGATGATGCCACCGATCTGCTGGAAGTTGTGATGGATCTCGGGCGCCTGCCCGAAGCGCGCTACCGGGGACGGGAGCGGTTCCTCAGCGATCGGGAGGTGAGCCAGGAGGATATTAACTACGTTATCGCCCGGATCGGTGAGTTTGGCGAAGACAACCGCGCCGGAATCCCCCGCACCCTGCACCGTATCTCGGCGATCCGCAACCGCCGCGGCCAGGTGATCGGCCTGACCTGCCGGGTGGGCCGCGCGATCTTCGGCACGGTGACGATTATCCGCGACCTCGTGGAGACCGGGAAGAGCATCCTGCTGCTGGGCAAGCCGGGCACGGGCAAAACTACCCTGCTCCGCGAGACGGCCCGCGTGCTGGCCGAGGAGTTGCGCAAGCGGGTGGTGATTGTGGACACCTCGAACGAGATTGCCGGCGATGGCGACATTCCACACCCCGGCATCGGGCGGGCGCGGCGCATGCAGGTGCCGCGTCCGGCGGAGCAGCACGCGGTCATGATCGAGGCAGTGGAAAACCATATGCCCGAGGTGATCGTCATTGACGAGATCGGCACCGAACTGGAAGCCATGGCCGCGCGCACGATCGCCGAGCGTGGCGTGCAACTGGTCGGCACGGCCCACGGCAATACCCTCGACAACTTGATGATCAACCCTACCCTGTCCGACCTGGTCGGCGGCATTCAGGCGGTGACCCTGGGCGATGAAGAGGCGCGCCGCCGGGGCACCCAGAAGACGGTGCTGGAGCGCAAGGCCCCGCCCACCTTCGACGTGCTGGTGGAGATCCAGAGTTGGGACCGGGTGACGGTCTACCAGGATGTGGCCGCGGCAGTGGATGCCATTCTCCGCGGCGAGGATCCGCCGGCAGAGGAACGCTGGCGGGACGCAGACGGCGTGATCCACAGCCAGCCGCTGCACCGCGAGGTGAGCGAACTGCCGGCAGTGGGCCGGCGGAGCTACGCGCGCGAGGGCGGGCGCCCCGGCGTGCGGGGCGGGGCGCGGGGCGGCCTGGGCGAGGCCATAGGCGTTTCGGGGCCGCGGGTGCGCGAACGCAGCTTGCCGAGCAGCGGCAATGGCGGGGCCGCCGCCCCTGGACAGACCATGCAGCGCATCTTTCCCTTCGGGGTGAGCCGCAACCGCCTGGAGACGGCCATCGAGCGTCTAGGCGTGCCGGCGGTGATCGTCCGGGATATGAAAGACGCTACCCTGGTGATGACATTGAAGAACTACTATCGCCAGAGTGCCCAGCGGCTGCGCCAGGCCGAAGAGCAGGGCGTGCCGGTGTATGTGCTGCGCAACAATACCATCTCGCAGATGGAGCGCCAGTTGGCCCATGTCTTCAACCTGCGCGAGGTGGAACCCGATGCGAGCTTCCCGTCGCTGCGCCACGCCGATGATAGCAGCGTGGTCGAGGAGGCTATGCTGGAGGTGGAAGAGGCGATCCACCAGCTCATGAACGGCGAGCGCACGATGGTCGAGTTAACGCCACGCAGTAGTTACATTCGCAAGTTGCAGCATCAGATGGCCGATCGCTATAACCTCCGTTCGGAGAGCCGGGGTGAAGACGCCAACCGGCGGGTGAAGATCTTCCGCCCCTAAGACATGGTTCAAACCTGCTTGACAATCTGGGGTTCAGCTCCACAGCTCTACAGCTCTACAGGCCGGTTGTGTGGAGGTGTGGAGCAACTGTAACGTTGAAACGCTCGCTTTTGAACCTTGTCTAACGTGAACATGGGGGAACCAGGTTCCCCCATACCCCCGCCCGCAGGAGGGTGTGGGAGGGCGCCGCTCGCGCGCAGGGGGCTGGGGAAACCGGCTTTCCTCGTACCCCTACCCGGTGGGAGGGCGCCGCCCGCGCGCAGGGGGCTGGGGAAACCGGGTTTCCCCGTCGTACCCCTACCCGGTGGGAGGGCGCCGCCCGCGCGCAGGGGGCTGGGGAAACCGGGTTTCCCCGTCGTACCCCTACCCGGTGGGAGGGCGCCGCCCGCGCGCAGGGGGCTGGGGAAACCGGCTTTCCTCGTACCCCTACCGGGTAGGAGGGCGCCGCCCGCGCGCAGGGGGCTGGGGAAACCGGGTTTCCCCGTCGTACCCCTACCCGGTGGGAGGGCGCCGCCCGCGCGAATGTGGCCTAACATCAAAAAGCCTGTATAATATGACGTGCCTGAGGTAAACCTGGATCCCCTGCCCGCGGGAGGGGTCGGAAGGGCGCAGCCCGCGAGCAGGGGGATGGGGAAACCAGGGTTCCCCATCCCTCACCCGGTGGGAGGGTGTGGGAGGGCGTAGCCCTCCCAGGAACAACCTTCGGTTGCTGTGCGGCGTAGCCGCAGGAGTGGATCATCAAGAACGATGGGCGTCTTCATCACCTTCGAAGGGCCGGAGGGCAGCGGGAAGAGCACGCAGGCGCGCTTGCTCTATGAGCGATTACAGGCCGAGGGTTATCCAGTCATTCTCACCCGTGAGCCAGGAGGGACGCGCATCGGCGAGATGATCCGCCGGATCCTGGTGGATCTGCGCCACACCGAGATGGCGCCGACCACGGAAACGCTGCTCTTCTCAGCGGCGCGGGCCCAACTGGTGAGCGAACTGATCCGGCCCTACCTGAACACGGGTGGGATCGTGCTCTGCGATCGCTATGCCGACTCCACCTTCGCCTACCAGGGCTATGGGCTGGGACGCGACCTCGATGAACTGCAGGCGATCACCGCTGTTGCCACTGGCGGCCTGATGCCTGATCTGACGTTTTACCTGGATATTGAGGTGGAAGAGGGGCTGCGACGCAAGCGCGCCCAACGTGAACGCACCACCGCGCCGGGAGTTCCCGGCGCGAACGCCGAATGGAACCGGCTCGACGCCCGCGATCTGGCCTACCACCAGCGCGTGGTTGCGGGGTTCCTCGAGTTGATGCGGCGCGATCCGGCGCGCTGGCGGCGCCTCTCGGCCAACCAGCCTATCGAGGCGGTGGCCGCGCAGATCTACGCCGAGGTTGAACCGCTGCTCGCGCCGGTCGTGCGCTTAGGTCCGACGGTATGAAACTGGTGCTCGCCATCGTGCAGCCGCAGGACGCGACCATGCTGGTGGACGCGCTGACGGAGCACAGCTACCGGGTGACGCGCCTGAGCAGCCAGGGGGGCTTCCTGCGCGAAGGCAATGTGACCCTGATGCTCAGCGTGGAGGATCAGCAGGTGAACCACGTTATCCACGTGGTGCGCGAACACTGCTCGACCCGCGCCCGCCTTGTCTCGCCTATGCCGCCGATCGCCGAGTCAGGCGAGTTTTATCCCCCCGCGCCGCTGGAGGTGCAGGTGGGTGGGGCGACCGTCTTTGTGCTCAAGGCAGAGACAAGAAAATTGTAGACCGCCGCTGTGGTATTGCTCCTCCGGGGGGAAAAGGAACAGGGTTTTGGTAAGTGTTCACACCTGGGGTAACCCACGCGCCTGGGAGCGCGGGCGTCCCGCCCTTGTCGCGTCTCCGCGGGCAAGCTGCCCGCGCTCCCAGGAGACATGTGAACACGTACGGGTTTTGTTTTGGGGTCCTGCGGCCCCCCGACTCCCGCTTGCCGTGGGGGCGCCCGCGAACTGACAATGAAGAGACGGATATCACCATGGAAGCCTTGCAGGACCTGTTGACGAACCTGGTGCCGATCTTGCAGCTACTGGGCATCCTGATCGGGGCCTACCTGGTGCTGATCTGGGCCGCATCGGTGCTCTGGGCCTACCGCGACATTCGTCGGCGCAGCGAGGATGTCTCGGTGCAGGTGCTGGCGGTCAGCCTGGTGCTCCTGTTGCCCTTCGCGGGCATTCCCCTGCACCTCATCCTGCGCCCGCCGCAGACCCTCGCCGAACGCTACGAGCGGGAACTGGAGCAGGAGTACCTGCGGCGCGACATCGAGGAGAAGTACGTCTGCCCCGAGTGCCAGCGCCCGATTGAGCCGGATTTTATCCTCTGCCCCCACTGCCAGACGGCTCTGCGCCGACATTGTGACGCCTGCCATCGCGTGATTGACCTGACCTGGAGCGTCTGCCCCTACTGCGGTTTCGATGGAACCCATGCGTCGCGCCAGGCCCCGACGATCCCGGCGACGAGTTATCCCGCTTTGCAACGCGCCGAAGAGGTGAGCCGTTCGTAACGATGTTCACGGAGGTGGATCGTGCCGGCCATTACCGATGTTCCCGGTGTGCTGGTAGGCCATGCTCACGATGCCGAGGCGTTGACGGGTGTCACGGTGGTGCTCACCCTGGAAGGCGCCGTAGGTGGGGTAGACGTGCGTGGGGGCGCCCCGGGCACACGCGAGACCGACCTGCTCGCTCCGGAGAACAGCGTGCAGGAGGTCCACGCCGTGGCTCTCTGCGGCGGGAGCGCCATGGGCCTGGCGGCGGCGAGCGGGGTGGTCCAGTGGCTGCGCGAGCGGGGGGTGGGCTTTGATGTCGGGATCACCCGGGTGCCGATCGTGCCCGCGGCGGTGATCTTCGATCTGCAGATTGGCAGCCACGAGCGTTTCCCTGACGCGGCTATGGGCTATGCCGCGTGTGACGCCGCCGGTGCGCATACGGCCGAGGGCTGCGTTGGCGCGGGGATCGGCGCCACGGTGGGCAAGGCCCTGGGGCCCCTGGCGGCGCTGAAAAGCGGCGTCGGCACGTGGAGCGAGCGGCTGGCCGATGGCACGGTGGTAGGCGCGCTGGCGGTGGTGAATGCCTTCGGCGATGTCTGGCGCGAGCATGGGGAGGTGCTGGCGGGCGCGCGCGGCCCGGACGGGCGCATCCTCGATACGGGGCAGATCCTGCGCGATGGGCAGTTTCAGGCCGCCCTGGGGGCCCGGCGCGAGGAGCACGGCAACACGACGATCGCCGTGGTTGCCACCGATGCCCGGCTGACCAAAGCCGAGGCGACCAGACTGGCCCTGATGGCCCACGACGGGCTGGCGCGCACGATCCGCCCCGTGCATACGCCGTTCGATGGGGATACGGTCTTCGCCCTGGCAACCGGACGCCGACCCGCTCCGCATATGCTGGTCCTTGGCAGCATCGCCGCCGATACCCTGGCCCGGGCAGTCGAGCGGGCCGCCCTGACCGCCACCGCGATGGGCGGGTTGCCGGCGGCGCGTGATCTCACGTGAACATGGGGGAACCAGGTTCCCCCATCCCCCCGCCCGGTGGGAGGGTTTGGGAGGGCTACGCCCTCAAGCAGGGGTGTGGGGAACCCGGGGTTCCCCATCCCCCCACCCGATGGGAGGGTTTGGGAGGGCGTAGCCCGTGCGCAGGGGGATGGGGAACCCGGGGTTCCCCATCCCCCCACCCGATGGGAGGGTTTGGGAGGGCGTAGCCCGTGCGCAGGGGGATGGGGAACCCGGGGTTCCCCATCTCCCCACCCGCGGGAGGGTTTGGGAGGGCTGCGCCCTCCCAGGAACAACCGTATGTTCATCGCGGCGTTGTGCGGCGGAGCCGCATGGATGGCTACCGTGAACATAGGCTGCTTACCTACGCGCATGCGGCGCTGAACCCCCCCCTCCTAACCTCCCCCCCGCTGGGGGGAGGAGCCGGACTCCCTCCCCCCAGCGGGGGGAGGGCTGGGGAGGGGGGCAGTCACCTTGCCCGCGGAGACGCGACGCGGGCAGGCCGCCCGCGCTCCCGGGCCATGTTCATCGCGGCGTTGTGCGCCATACGCATGACCGTCTAACGTGAAACATCGTCTGTGATCTCTCCTCCTCTCACCATTGTCACCGGGTTTCTCGGCAGCGGCAAGACGACCCTCCTGCGGGCGTTGCTGGAGCGCGGCGTGGGTGGGCGCCGGCTGGGCCTGGTGGTCAACGAACTGGGGCAGATCGGCCTCGATGGCAGCATGCTCGAACAGGCAGGCGCGGCGCCCCTGGTTGAACTGACCGGCGGCTGCGTTTGCTGCGAGGCGGGCAGCGACTTCTTGCTGGCCTTCGAAGAACTCAGCGCTTATGCCCCTGATTGCATCGTGGTCGAGACTACCGGCCTGGCCGAGCCGGGCGGGATCATCCGGCGCGCTCGTGGCGCCGGCCTGCCGCTGGACGCGGTGGTGGCCATGGCCGACGCCGCCAACCTCGAGGCGGCCCTGCGCGCCTCGCCGGTGGCCGCATGGCAACTCCGCGCCGCCGATCTGATCATCCTCAGCAAGGTGGACCTGGTCACGCCTGCCGAACGCGCCGCGGTCACCGCGCGGCTCGGTGCCATCAATGCGCGCGCCGCGATTGTTCCGGCAAGCTACGGGCAGGTTCCGCCCGATCTGCTCTTTGGCCCGCGGCTCGACCAGGCCGATCCGCCTCCGGTGCCCGACCATCTGGAACGGGACGCCTTCAGCAGCCTGTCCTGGAGCGGTGACGCGCCCCTCCGCCGCGCGGCGCTCGAGGCGGCCCTGCGCGACGCCGGCCCCGCCGTCTTCCGCGCCAAGGGCATCGTCCACTGCACCGATGCGCCCTGGCCCGATGACGTGCAGTTCGTGTGCGGGCGCCTGAGCTTCACCCCCATGCGCCCTCGCGCCCCGATCACGCCCCTGAACCGGCTCGTGCTTCTGGGGCCGGGTCTCGACGCCCGGGCAGAGCAGTACGCCGCGACCCTCGACGCCTGCGCCGATGCGCCCGCCCGCGCCGCCGCCTGGCGGGCGCGCTATGCCGCCCTGTTTGACCTGTAGAGGTCTGCTAACGTGAACATACGCCCTCGGCGAGGGGGGTGGGGAAACCGGGTTTCCCCACCCCCCCGCCCCCGGGAAGGTGAGGGCGCAGCCCGTGCGCAGGAGGATGGGGAACCCAGCTTTCCCCATCCCTCCACCTGGTGGGAGGGTTTGGGAGGGCTGCGCCCTCCCAAGCATTGTTTTCATCCCGTCATGACGCTTCGGCATCAACACCTGGCAACGAAACGGTAATCCCCCCTCGATATAATCAGACTGACCCCGGCGGTTAGCGCGACCTTTACTTTCGCTTTACCACCGCATCACCTCGATATGCCACAATGAGAGCGACACCAGACGGCGTTTCTGGCCGGTTCCGTGTTGCTAAATGTAGGGGCTTCCTGCGATATAATTCCAGGGGCCCTAGATGTTGTGGTATTATCCACACTCCATCCACAACATGTGGATATAGTGATCCGAGGATTGACTACATTTAGTAGGGCGACACCTTGAGCGAGAGGGGTAGGGAGAGCCGCGCCCTCCGAACCGAGATGAACATACGCCCTCGGCGAGGAGTGTGGGGAAACCCGGTTTTCCCACGCCCCCGCCCCGCAGGGGGATGGGGAAACCCGGTTTCCTCATGCCCCCACCCGGTGGGAGGGTCTGGGAGGGCTACGCCCTCCCAGGAACAATCGTATGTGCATCCCGTCGGTGTGCGGCGGAGCCGCATAGAGGGCTGACGTGAACATACGCCCTCGGCGAGGGGGGTGGGGAAACCGGGTTTCCCCACGCCCCCCGCCCGCGGGAGGGCCTGGCCCTCACGCAGGGGGGTGGGGAAACCGGGTTTCCCCACGCCCCTCGCCCGCGGGAGGGTTTGGGAGGGCGCAACAATCTAAAATGGTATTACACCCGTTCCAGCAAATCGTGCAGAACGGGGGCCACCTCGGCCAGCGCCGGCGGCAGGTGATCGCCACGGAGAATGGCCTGACCAAGGGGCGAGCGTTTCAGTTCCAGCAGTTCGCGCTCAAGCTCATTGCTCATCGAGACATCGCGCAGGATCCGGCCATCGCGGAAGGTGATCACCCGCTGGGCTGCGGCGGCCACCTCGGTGTTGTGGGTCACGATCACCAGGGTCACGCCCTGCTCGCGGTTGAGGCGCGTCAGCAGGGCTACGATGTCGGCGGTGTTCTTGCTGTCGAGGTTGCCTGTTGGCTCGTCGGCGAGTAGCACGGAGGGCGAATTGGCCAGGGCACGCGCAATCGCCACCCGCTGGCGCTCGCCCCCCGAAAGCTGGTTCGGCAGATGGTGCTGGCGCTCGGCCAGGCCCACCATCGCCAGCAACTCCGTGGCGCGGGCGCGGCGCTGCCCCGGACGCAGCGGCAGTTCGTACATGGGCACCTCGACGTTCTCCCGCGCTGTCAGGGTCGGCAAGAGGTTGTGGCTCTGGAAAATGAAGCCGATGGTGCGGCTGCGAAAGCGATCCAGGTTGCGCACCTTCGACAGAGGCGTCCCGTTGACAATCACCTCGCCGGAGGTCGGCCGGTCGAGCGCCCCGATCAGGTTCAGCAGCGTTGACTTGCCCGAGCCGGAGGGGCCGACGATCGCCAGCACCTCGCCGCGCCGGATGCGCAGATCGACCCCGTCGAGGGCCTTCACCGGCACCCTTTCTCCGTACACACGGGTCAGCGCCCGGGTTTCCAGGATAACCTCGCTGGTTTCGGGGGGCGGCGCTTCCGCCGCGATGACTGGCTCAACCATGGCACTCACCTGCTCCTGACGTGAACATACGCGCTCGGAGAGGGGTGTGGGGAAACCTGGTTTCCCCAGACCTCCACCCGGTGGGAGGGTCTGGGAGGGCGTAGCCCGCACGCAGGGGGAAGGGGAAACCGGGTTTCCCCTTCCCCCTGCCCCAGGAGGGTCTGGGCGGGCGCAGCCCTTCCAGGAACAACCTTATCCTGGAGCAGGGGGATGGGGAACCGGGTTTGCCCTTCCCCTCGCCCAGAGTACCTGTTCACACCTGGGTTAACACCCGCGCCTGGGAGCGAGGGCGTCCCGCCCTCAGTCGCGTCTACGCGGGCAAGATGCCCGCGCTCCCAGGAGACATGTGAACACGTACCGCCCAGAGGGCACGGAACGGGCAGTTTCGCTACTCATAATGCAATGCCTCGACCGGACGCAGGCGCACCGCGCGCAGCGCCGGCAGCACGCCGCCCACCAGCCCCAGACCCAGGGCCATGGCCAGGATGCGCGCGACGTCGGCCGGAGCATAGGCGGCGTTGAGCATCGCGCCGAAATTGGGCTCAAGGCGCACCAGGTGATTGATGCCGATGCCGATCACCACCCCCGCCGCGGCGCTCAACAGGCTGAGGGCGAAGGACTCGACGAGGATCATGCGCAGCACCCGGCCCGCGCGCCAGCCAACCGCGCGCAGCACTCCGATCTCCTGGGTGCGTTCGTAGACGCTCATCAGCATCACGTTCATGATCACGATCCCGCCCACCAGCATCATCAGCGCCATCAGGGCGCCGAAGATCGCGTCCATTGTGGCGAAGTCCTGCATACGTTGCGTCAGGTCGGCGGTGCGGGCCACCATGAGTTGCGGGTAACGCGCTTCGAGCATCCTGGCGATTTCGGCGGCCCGCTCGGGATGGTGCAGGGTGATCCCCAGGAAGGAGACCTGCCGCGGCTTGCCGAAGAGCCGCTGCGCGTCCTTCAGCGGCACGACCGCTCCGGCGTCTTCGTAGGCCAGACCGGTCTCGAAGATGCCGACGATGGTGAACGACTGCCCCGAGACGCGCAACTGGTCGCCCACGCCCTTCTCCAGGCTATTGGCCGCCATGCGCCCGAGGATCATCTCGCCAGGACGCTGGATGGTGCGGCCTTCGCTCACCCGATAGTGGGCCAGGTAGTTCTCGCGTGGATCAACGCCGTAGACCAGAAAGAACGGCAATCCCTTCACGGCGCTGGTGCCGAAGATCAGCCGCGAGACGCTCTTGACCTCGGGATGGGCGCGCAGTTGTTCAGCGACGCGTTCGTCAATCGCCGAGAACATCGCATCGGAGGCCCCGGCCTGTTCAGCGAGGAGATCGGCTTGCCCGGCGGCCAGCAACTGGGTGATCGCCCGCCGCGATCCCTCGCTGATGCCCGCGAGGGCCACGATCAGCCCCACGCCGATGCCCAGGCCGACCATGGTCAACACGCTGCGCGTGGGGCGCCGCAGCAGGTTGCGCAGGGCCGGGCCGCGCAGCGCCGGGGCGAGCATGCGCGCGAGCGGCCCCCAGCGCACCGGCGCGCCGCTCTCGGCGCGCATGGCCTCCACCGGCGCCAGGCGCGCCGCGCGCCACGCCGGGTAGCCGCCGCCGACCAGGCCCAGCACACTGGCGATCACCAGGGCCTGAATGTAGCCGATCGGTTCCACCGCGCCGCTGAGGAAGCCGCCCAGGGCCGCCGAACGCGACAGCAGGGCAATCGTCGCCACGCTCAGCAGCAGCCCTGCGCCGCCGCCCACCAGGGCCAGCAGCAACGCCTCGCCGAGCATGAGCCGCATCACCCGCCGCCGCCGCCAACCCATAGCTCGCAGCACCCCGATCTCGCGGGTGCGCTCAAAGACGCTCATAAGCTGGGCGTTCATCATCCCCAGGCCGCCGACCAGAATGGCGAACAGCCCGATCACCCAGCCCATGGCGCGGTAGATGTCGAGCAGTTCGTCCTGCGCAGTCGCCTCTCCCGAGGCGGTCACCGCCAGGGTGGGCCAGCGGCGCTCAATCGCCCGACGCACCTCCTCCCGGTCGCGCGGATCGCGCAACTTGAGCTTGAAGTAGCTCACCTGGCGGCGCTTGTCGAAAGCCCGCTGCGCGTCGGCCAGGTGGATCACCGCCCCGTTGTCCTCGAAGCTCGACCCGGTCTCGTAGATGCCAACCACGTGATAGCTGACGTCGTTGATGCGGAACTTGTCGCCAACGCGCTTGTTCAGGCTCTCGGCGCTCTTGCGGCCCAGCAGCACCTCGCGCCGGGCGCCGATGGGCCGCCCGGCGATGATCTGGTAGCGGCGCATCCCGAAGCTGCGCGGATCCTCGCCGCTTACCAGAAAGTAGGGCGACTCGGGCAGTTGCAGGATGCCCACCACCGCGCCGCTGACCGCGGCCACGCCGCGCATGGCGGCGATCTCCGCGCCCACCTCTTCGTCAATCGCGCCGACGATGATCATCACTGCGTCCTTCTGGCTCACCAGCAGGTCGGCGTCGGCGCTGCTGCCCACGGCGCCAAACCCATTGGCCATGCCCTCGGCAAAGGCCGAAAGCACCACCACGGCCGCGACGCCCACGGCGACCCCGAGGATGGTCAGCGCGGTGCGCACCTTCCGGCGCAAGAGATTCTTGAAGCTGAGCATACTCCCCCTCAGGCAGGAGCGCGGGGCTACCAGGTTGCCCCATACCTCTTCAACTAGGCGAAGCCCCATGCGTTGCTTCTGCCCGCGGCGGGTGCGCCCCCTGGCGCGGACCGGAGGAGTCTGCCGTCGCGGGCGGAATGGGAGGTGCAGGGAGGCCCGGCCTCCCCGCGCCCCATCTGACGGTCCTTCCCCGGACCTCAGAGTCTATCATACTCCACAATCCCGCCACGGCTGTCATTCTTTGTGAGGATTCCATCTCTACCAAAGCGTCATAGAGACGCCGCAAGCTCGTGAGCTGGAGCGCTTCCTGTTGCATGGAGCGGTAATCTCCCATCCCCAATCTCACATCTAAGGCATGGTTCAAACGCACGTGACCGTTTGCCTCGACACGGGACCACGGGGGAGGTTGGGGGGGGGGGGGGGGGGGTTGTTGGGGTGGGCCCCCCCCCCCCCACACCTCCCCGCCAGACGGTCAAGCGCAAACCGCAGGTTTTGAACCATGCCTAACATGGTATCCTCCCCGACCACCAGGGCGCGTCGCTCCCCGGATAGGGCGACACAAGGGGCAACCGAACGGTAAGAGATATCCACAGAGGCTTAACATTTCTTCTCGCCGAAACCTCCGCCGGGCTGTAGGATGAGAAAAGAGCTATCGAAGTGGACTGGCGAGCATTTTAGGCAAGGCAGGACGCATCGCCGCCTTCGCGCCGGGCGGTGTGCTCCGCCAGAAAGGAGCGAGACCATGCAGGTCCGCGATCGGATGAGTGCCCACCCGGTTACCATTGAACCAGAGTCGAGCGCCTTGTCTGCGCTTGGCATCATGCAGTACCACCGACTGCGCCATCTTCCTGTCACCGATGCGAATGGCCGGCTGGTAGGCATCCTCGCCGAGCGTGATCTCCTGCTGGCAGCCTCACGCTACCTCCACGCGGGGATGGAGGTCTCTGAGGTGATGTCGCGTGATGTGTTTAAGGTGAAACCAGAGACGCCGATCGAGGAAGCGGCGTTGCTGATGGCCAATCATAGCATCGGCAGCCTGCCGGTGGTGGATGACGACGGGCTGATCGTCGGTATCATCACCGAGAGCGATATGTTCCGCGCCCTCGCCGAGGTGGTTGCATCCGGACGAACGGTCGAGCAACGCTAATCCCCGCACGTGGAACGCTACGGGAAGTCCAGACCTGTCAGGTGCTGCAATGTGGCGTGCTGGCATTCACGGCCACTGCCGCACCCGGCAGGTTTTTTGATGTTGCTAACGTGAAAAGAACCCCCTGGAGAGGGGGAGACCCGGTTTCCCCACACCCCCGCAGACGCGGGCCGGAGGCCCGCGCACCCAGGCCCCGGCCCCTGGGAGGTCTGGGAGGGCGTAGCCCTCCCAGGAAGTATGTTCATCCCGTTGGTCTGCGGCATAGCCGCACGGACAACGCAAGCCTCAACCAGAGCGCGGCGCGATGCGGCATGGCCCATCTCGCCGTGTTATAATGCACGGCGAAACGTCTGTGCGAGGAGTTGATGGACGAGAACGAGCGCCTGCTCAGCCCCAAACGCGTGGGTGACGACCCCCAGGCCGAGAAGAGCCTGCGCCCGCGCAGCCTGGCCGAGTTCATCGGCCAGGAGAAGGTGGTGGAACAACTGCGCATTGCCATCACCGCGGCAAAGGCCCGCGCCGAACCTCTCGACCATACGCTCTTCTACGGCCCGCCTGGCCTGGGGAAGACCTCGCTGGCCAATGTGATCGCCAACGAGATGGGCGTGGCCATCAAGGTCACCAGCGGCCCGGCCATCGAGCGCGCCGGTGATCTGGCGGCCATTCTCACCAACCTGCAGAAGAACGATATCCTCTTCATCGACGAGGTGCATCGCCTCAACCGCGCCGTGGAAGAAGTGCTCTACCCGGCGATGGAGGATTTCGCCCTCGACCTGATCGTCGGCAAAGGGCCCGGCGCGCGCAATCTGCGGCTGAAATTGCCGCGCTTTACGGTCATCGGCGCGACGACCCGCCTGGCCCTGCTCACCTCGCCCCTGCGTGACCGCTTCGTGGCGCCCCACCGGATGGAGTTCTACTCCGACGAAGCCATGCGCGAGATCGTGGCCCGTTCGGCGCGCATCCTCGGGGTGCCGATCAGCGCCGAGGCCGCCCACGAACTGGGGCGGCGCGCCCGCGGCACGCCGCGCATCGCCAACCGCCTGCTGCGGCGCGTGCGCGACTATGCCCAGGTCGTGGCCGAAGGGGTGATCGATCTGCCGGTAGCCCGCGCCGCTCTGAGCCAGCTCGAAGTGGATGAGCTGGGCCTCGATGAGAACGACCGCCGCCTGCTGCGGGCGATTATTGACCTGTTCAACGGCGGCCCGGTCGGCCTGTCGACCCTGGCCGCGGCCCTGGCGGAAGAGGTAGACGCCATCGAAGACGTCTACGAACCGTTCCTGCTCCAGTTGGGTTTCCTGCAACGCACCCCCCGCGGGCGCGTCGCCACGCGCCGCGCCTATGCCCACCTTGGCGTACCCTACATCGAGCGCCAGCCACCCCCCGACGCGGATGAGACGATCCAGGGGCGTCTGTGGTAAGCGGTCCGATACGGGAGGGGTGGGCGGGCGCAGTCCCTGCGCGGATGCGGGCCGGAGACCCGCGCACCCAGGCGCCGATGCGGGGCGGAGGCCCGCGCACCCAGGCTTGTGCCTATTCCTTGCCCGCGGGAGGGTTCGGGAGGGCGCAGCCCTCCCAAACGACATCTTATTTTTTTATCTTACTGCTGGGGAAGGGGAAACCTGATTTCCCCTTCCCTCGCCCGACATATCGTACCCTCGCAGCGCCGTCGCGATGCCCGCCTGCAAACTGCTCCGGGTCTGGATGCCGCTCAGGTCAACCCCGAGATGCACCAGTGTCTGGGCTATCTGGGGTTGAATGCCGGTGAGCATCACCCGCGCGCCCAGCAGTTTCACCGCCTGCGCCGCCCGGATCAATGCCTGGGCCACCTGACTGTCTACCACCGTCACGCCGGTGATGTCCAGGATGACCAGCCGGGCGCGCTGTTGCGCCACCCCATCGAGCAGGGTCTCCATCACCAACTGCGCGCGGCCGCTGTCAATGGTGCCGATGAGGGGCATAATCACCACTTCATCGGTGATCGGGATCAACGGGGTGGAAAGCTCCCGCAGCGCGTCACGCTGGGCCGCCAGCACATGCTCCTCCGCCTCGCGGCGATGGAGCGCGGCGCCAAACATCACCGCCGCGCTACGCAGCGCCTCCACCTCCACCTCGTCCCAGCTATGGGCCACGCGGCACTGGTCAAAGCCCATGAAGCCCCACCAGGTCGGCCCGACGAAGATCGGCGCCGCGACCAGCGCGAGGATGTCCTGCGCCACCAGCAACTCCTGCTCGGCGGCCGGAAAATCAGCCACCTTGCCGTGCACGACCTGATTCTGCTTCAGCAGGCGCTCCCAACGCCCATAGCCGGCCTCGGCGAAAGGCACGTTCTGTAACTCAGGGTTATCGATCTGCGGCGCAATCCCCGGCGCCACCCACTCCGCCACCTGGCTTATCACCGCGGGGTCGCTCTCCGGCGCGACGTTCACAAAGATGTAGGCGCGACTGACCTGGACCGCCTCGCCCAGCACAGCGAGCATCTGCGACATCTGCGCCCGCGGATCGAGGTGGAGCGACAACAATCGCGCCACTTCGGCAAGCGCGGCGAGTATGGCGTCGCGTCGCTCCAGCAAATGCTGGAGGCGCGTAACTTCAGCTTGCAGTTCCGTGGCCACGAGAGGGACTCCTGTGTGTCAGGTTGATATGAATAGGAGTTATGCGGTCGCTTCCCCGTCAGCAGCGGCCAGGCAGCCGGGCGAACTGCCAGCGGCCAGCGTGCTCGCTGCGGGCGAGGAACCGGGGCATGCGGGGCGGCCCGGCCTTCCCACGCCCCTCCACCGTGTAAGACCTAGAGGGGTGTGGGGAAACCGGGTTTCCCCACGCCCCCACCCGCGGGAAGGTAAGGGCGCAGCCCTTGCGCAGGGGGATGGGGAAACCCGGTTTCCCCATCCCCCTGCCCGCGGGAGGGGTTGGGAGGGCGCAGCCCTCCCAGGAAGAACCTCTTTTCATCCTGTTCGTGTGCGGCGCAGCCGCATGGACGGCTGATGGAAACAGAAGCATCCGGGAAGATCACAACCCCCAGGAACACCCCTGCTCATCTCATCTTACAACCCGGGGATTACCAGAAACGACAGGCGGGGGCCAGGGGGAGCGACGCGGGGCGCCCGCTTTCATTCTCGCCGCCCAGAGCGCAGAAAAGCGCAGGGGGCCTTTGAGGCCCTCTGCGCTTCTCGGCATCCGCTGCGTCGTGCCCTCGGATACGCAACGCGGGCGGAACGCCCGCGCTCGCAGGCTCTGGCATTACTCTGGGCGTGAACCGTTACCCTCTGCGGTGCGCAGGTGCGTGGCAGGCGGCGCCGGGATCAGGCGCCGCCGAGACTCTCATCGCGGCGTTGCTCGGCGTCGAGGATAATCGGGCCGGGCGCCGGCAAGACATTGGGCCGCGCCTCGCGGCGGCGCCGCACCAGGGCGCCGCTGCTCTGCGGGCGCATAGCCGGGGCGAAGCCAAAGGCCGCTCGCTCCCTGCGGGCGCTGATCGGCGTGAAGGGATGCTCGGCCTCAACCCGGTCGAGGATCTCCTTCACGTCAATGTCGGTCAACTCATTGCGCAGGATGAGCGCCTCGGCAATCGCGATGACCGCCTCGGGATTGTTCTCCAGCAGGCTCTTGACCTGGCGGTACTGCTCCTGCAGAATCGCCTCGATGCGCGGCTTGATGTCTGGCGCGTTGAGACCCTGCATGCCGAAGGTCAGGTAAGAGAAGAAGCTCTCGTCCATGCCATAGGCCCCGACCATCATCGCGGCAAGGCCGGTGGCGCCCTGCAGATCGCTGGTCACCCCGCTCATCTGGATGCCGAGGAAGAGTTCCTCAGCGGCGCGGCTGGCCAGGCTGATCTTGATCCGGTCGAGCAACTCATCCTTGGTCCGGGTGTGGATCTCTTCCTCCGGCTTCCAGGCGGCAAACCCGAGAGCGTTGCCATGGCGCACGATGGTGACCTTGGTCAGGCGCTCCTTCTTGAGCAGCTTGACCATCGCGTAGGCATGCCCGGCTTCGTGGTAGGCGATGCGGCGGCGCTCCTCGTAGGACATGCTGCGGATGGGCTGGCGCAGGCCCCACTCGTGGGTCTCGCGGGCGCGGGTGAAGTCCCAGTAGTTAATGGCGGCGCGCCCATCGAAGTGGGCGTGGATGGTGGCCTCATTGATGCAGTACTTGATCGCCACCGGCGTATAGCCGATCGTATCGGAGACCATGCGGTCAATCGGCATTGGCTCGTGCTTGACCTTGCTGAGGTAGTACTCGATCACCTCGCGCCGGCCATCGGCATCAGGCGGCTCAACGGCGATCTTGCGGTCGAAGCGCCCGGGGCGGAGCAAGGCAGCATCGAGCGTCTCGGCAAGGTTGGTGGCCCCCATCGTCAACACCGGTGGCATATCGGGCTTCCCGCTGCGCAGCCGGAGGGTGCGCAACAGCTTGCCCCACCAGTTATCCTGCGGGGGCGGGTCCATTTGCAGCAGCAACTCATTGAGGATGCCGTTGCCGCCACCCATCATGCCGCCGATGCCCATCACTACCTTGTGCGCCCCGCCAGCGGCGTTGCCCTCCATCCCGGCGGCGCCAGCGCCCATCAGGTTGGGCGAACGGGCGCCACCGATGGCGTCAATTTCATCAATGAAAATGATGCAGGCGCCGTACTCGCGGGCGAAGCGGCGAGCCTTACGGTACAGGTTCATCACCTTGATATTGCCCATACCCATCCAGGCCGACTGCAACGACGGGGCGCTGAGGTAGCCAAAGGGCACCCCGGCCTCGGTGGAAATCGCCTGCGCCAGGTAGCTCTTGCCGGTGCCGGGGGGCCCGATCAGCAGAATGCCGCGGGTCACCTCGCCGCCCATCTTCTTGAACTCCTTGGCGCCCTTGAGCAAGGTTACCACCCGCCGCGCCGCCTCCAGCACCTCGGGGTTGCCGCGGTAGTCCTTGAAACTGATGCCCGTCTCGCCCGGCTTCACCCAGTAGATGCGGGTGCGGGCCATGAAGTAGTACATCAGGAAGAACTGGAAGCCGATGAAGAAGAAGAGGTAAATGGCGACGGGGATGAACTGCAGGATCATCGGGCCGAGGTTGCCCGACAGAACGGTCTCGAACACCGGAGGCAGCAAGTTGGTCGCCAGCCAGATCCCGATCGCGATGAAGATCAGCGTGCGGATGAAGCGGAACAGCTTCCACTGCCAGCGGTGGAAGAGTTTATCCAGCTTCTTGTCAAGCTCGCGATCCAGATCATCGCGGTACTGTGCGTCATTGGGGCGGTAGGGCTCAATGGCCATGCGTCTACTCCACTTCCAGACGCGCGGCGGCGCTCCGCGAGGTGGCGCGGAGCAACGGCGCGCTTACTCGATGGCGACAATCTTGCCGTCTCGGTCCACGGTGAAGACGAAGGAAATCGCGCGTGTGCGGGCACTCCGGGGAACTGACACCTCCACGACGTAGAAATACATCGCCTGGGCATCGGGGAGTTTGACGCCGCCGATGTACTCGAACTTGCGGTAACGCTGGCCGTTGCGGCGCTCCTGCTCCATCTGTTCGGCCAGGGCCTCGCGCGTGAAGTCGCGAGCCTGCAGCGACTCCTGGAAACTGGCGCTGAAGGAGTTCCACATCAGATCGGCGTCGTAGGTCTGCTGGCCGCGCAAGAAATCCAGCACCGCGGGGGCGGGCTGGAGCCACGCCGCGCGGATGTCCGCCGGCTGCTCGCGGACGAGCCGCGGCAGGACCAGCAGCAGGCTGAGGAAGCCGATGACGCCGATAAGGAAGGTGGTGAGGATGATCCAGCCCAGTTGCGGGCGGGCCACCAGCCAGAGTTGTTCAGCGTACCACAAGGCGCGATGGAAGAGCAGACGCGCGACCCGCGCGGCCACGCCGGGCGCCGCCGGGGGCGCGGCGGGTGCGGCATAGACCCCCAGGGGCGGCGCGGGGCCGTAGGGCGGCCCGGCAGGCGGGGGGGGCGACGCAACTGGTTGTTGCTCGCGAGGCTCTTCCATGGATACTTCCCTGTGCGCGCGGCGCCTTCCGCGAGACAAGAATATCACCCAGGAGCCTTTCCGGGCTTCTCTGGTGCGGCGGTGCGATTGCGCGCGTGATGGGATCAGGTGAGCAGTTCAACCACTCCCGGCGCAGTTCGGAACCACGCGGAAGCAAGGTTGTTAGGGTGAAGTATACTTCAGCCATCTGTGAGAATCAAGGAACGTTAATGAGAATATGATGAGTCGCCCGCCTGACGACTCCCTCGAAACGGGTGTGACGTAAGGTCTTGCGCGCTCCCCTATGCCCGGCGGCTAACGTGACCATGGGGGAACCAGGTTCCCCCATCCCCCCTCGCCCCGCAGGGGAATGGGCAAACCCGGTTTCCCCATTCCCCCACCCGCGGGAGGGTTTGGGAGGGCGCAGCCCTCCCAAGAAGTATGTTCATCCTGTCGGTGCGCGGCGCGAGCCGCATGGATGGCTAACGTGAAAATAAGCTGCTCACCT
>Ga0272446_1001152_pt1 | contig 39276 bp, 31 predicted proteins | sample YNPCB0061_FD_194587 | JGI IMG/M metagenome (GOLD analysis project Ga0272446, IMG submission 194587) | Hot spring microbial mat communities from Yellowstone National Park, WY, United States - YNP-CB-006-1 | ecosystem: Environmental > Aquatic > Thermal springs > Hot (42-90C) > Sediment | place...
AATACCCTAGCTTTGAGTACTAGACTTCGCTGGTTGTTACGGGTTTTTGGGAAGGGATTTCTAGGGGTGCTTGGGCTAGTTGAGCGGTGATGTTTTGACGGACTATGGCCCGGTACTCCAAAAAGTGCTCAATGTGGGCACAGACAGTCAGGTATTTATCCCACAGGGCGGGTTTGTGGCGTAGGATGCCAAATAGGTTCTTCCAAAACTGCCAGCGGGTTTCCCGGACTAGGCCCTGCCGCCAGCAGATGATCAAGAGGGCGCGGACATCGACCCAATTGCTGGTGTTGACTTTACCTTGGTAGCTTGGGGTGCCCATGTTGAGAAAGTGCCGATAGACGCGATCGATATATCTTTTCGGGTCATAGAGTCGGCAAAAAGCTTCAATGTATTCCTGGGCAATTTCCTCGAGCGGGCGGGTCGGGTGGAAATTCATCAGGGAGGTCTGGTTGCCGTTGCTGTCAGCACTGAGGAGGCGGCCTTCTTTTTCAAGACGGTACCACAGGGCAGTGCCCGGCAGGGCTTGGAGCATTGAGAAAAAGGCAGTGGGGATGTTGGCTTGCTCAATAAATTGGACGATCCGATCGCCCGCCCCGGTCTTCTCGCCATCAAAGCCAATGATGAAGCCAGCCATTACCCGCAAGCCAGCATTGGTAATTTTCTGGACAGATTCAATCAGGGGATCGCGATTGTTTTGGTACTTTTGGGTCAGGGATAGGCTCTCGGCATCGGGGGTCTCAATGCCTAGGAAAACCGCTTCAAAGCCGCACTGGGTCATGAGTTCCATTAGCTCTGCATCCTGGGCTAGATCCACTGAGGCTTCGGTGGAGAAGCGAAATGGAAAATTGCGATCGCGCTGCCAAACCAGTAACTCCTTGAGCAGCAGCTTGACATTACGTTTATTACCAATAAAATTGTCATCAACCATAAAGATGGAGCGGTTCCAGCCCAAGGCATAAAGACAATCCAACTCAGCTAGAAGCTGGGCCGGAGATTTGGTGCGGGGTTTGCGCCCGTAGAGGACAATAATGTCACAAAATTCACACTGGAAAGGGCAACCACGAGAAAACTGCACTGACATAGAATCGTAGGCCGCCATTTCCAAAAGATCAAAGCGGGGAATTGGGGTAGTGGTTACATCGGGCTTTTCCCCATTGGCTCGGAAAACTCCCTGGGTTTCGCCCCGGTTGATGGCTTCGACAAACATCGGCAGGGTAATTTCCCCTTCATCGAGGATCAAGAAATCAGCTCCCATCACCTGTACTTCTTCGTACATGGCTGTAGGGTAGGGGCCGCCCACGGCCACTAGCTTGCCCCGCTGTTTAGCTGCGCGGATTTGATGGAGGAAGTCTGGCTTTTGGACAATCATGGCCGAGAGAATCACTAGATCAGCCCACGCCCATTCCGCTTCAGTAATATCCCGGACATTGCGATCGACCAACTTAAATTCCCACTCCTGGGGCAAAATTGCCGCCACCGTCACGAGGCTCAACGGTGGCAGCAACACCTTACGATTGACCAATTCTAGAACTTTTTCAAAAGACCAAAATGTCTTTGGGAACAGCGGATAGACAAGTAAAACACGCATAGACTCTTCGTAGGGCTAAACAGCCGCAAGCCATCAATAATGCCCCAGATTATAACATTGGCTTAATCTTTGACTAAATTTTTATGGCGCGGGGCTACTTTTTAGCGGGGTTGACCAAGCGATCGAGCAAAATTTCCCGGAGGCGGTTGCAGGTCAAGGGGCGATCGAGCAGCCCCTTTTCAGCCAAGGAAATTGCTCCGGTTTCCTCAGAAACCACGATGCACAAACAATCAGGAATCAGTTCTGTTACTCCCATGGCCGCCCGATGGCGCGTACCCAACTGCCGGGAGGTCGATCGCTGAGACAAAGGCAAAATCATCCCAGCACTAATAATCCGTGCTTGACTAATCAGCACCGCCCCATCGTGGAGCAGGGTTGCAGGCTGAAAAATTGTTTGCAGCAATTCCTTAGACACCTCAGCATTGAGATTGACCCCAGGAACCGGAATCTGCCCTTCATCGATCGGCTCATTGGCTTCAATCACAATTAACGCCCCAATCCGTCGTTGGGAAAGCTCCCGCACCGCCTCAATAATTTCATCGATCACCGTATCTGGAGCGGGCTTAGCCCGGCGGGCCGGCTGGAGAACCTGCCCAAAACTGCCCCGGCCAATCTTCTCTAAAAACCGTCGTAAATCCGCCTGGAAAAATACAGCCATCACCACCGTAGCCCCCAGCAACAACTTTTCCAGCAAAAATGGCAGCACCCGTAGCCCCAGTTCCCGACTCAAGGCAGTGGCAAAAGTCAGCAGCACAAAGCCCCTGACCATCCACAAGGCCCGACCTTCGCCGACTAACAGTAGTAGTAGATAGGTCAGGGCTAAAACTAAGGTCAGGTCTACGGTTGGTAGTAGCCAAGGGGTAATCCAGCGCAGATCCATAGAAATTAATATCGCAGGCGATCAGGCAAGCGATCGTGGCGCAGCAAATCTGTGTAATCTTCCCGATCCAGAATCAACTCCGCCTGGCCATTAGCAACTAAAACAGCCGCAGGGCGGGCAATTCGATTGTAATTAGAGGCCATACTGTAGTTATAGGCTCCAGTGGCAGCAACTACGAGAATATCCCCCGGTTGACTAATTGGCAGACGAGCCTGCTTAATCAAAATATCCCCAGACTCGCAGTGTTTACCAGCTACAGTGACTGTTTCGGTGCACGGGGCAGACATCCGGTTAGCCAAGACCGCTCGATAAACAGATTGGTAGGTAATCGGGCGGGGATTATCAGACATACCGCCATCAACGGCGACATAGGTACGCACCCGGGGGACGGTTTTGCTGCTGCCCACGGTATAAGCAGTTACACAGGCATTTGCCACCAAGGAGCGGCCCGGTTCGGCGATTACCATGGGTAGGGGAATTTGCCTAGCTTGACAGGCGCTGGCAAGGGCTTGGCTGACCTCCTTGACCCAGGTATCAATGCTGGGGGGGTCATCAGATTCGGTATAACAGATACCCAAGCCGCCACCGATATTGATTCGCTGGATGTTAATGCCGTAGTGATTAGCTTTGAGCAGAAATTCCACCATGACTCTGGCCAGGTCTTGGTGGGCATTGAGGTCAAAGATTTGGGAGCCGATGTGGGCATGGAGGCCGACGCAATTGATGTTGGGCTTTTGACTGACGAATTGGAAGAGTTCGTCTATTTGTTGGGGATCAAAGCCAAATTTGCTATCGAGGTGGCCGGTGCGGATGTATTCGTGGGTGTGGCATTCGATGCCGGGGGTGAGGCGCAAGAGGATTGGGATTGGCCGGGGGGCAATATCGCTGAGGCTTTTGAGTTCTAGCCAGTTGTCTACAATGATTACGCAGCCGCAGGCGATCGCTTCGGCCAACTCTTGGGCAGACTTATTGTTGCCATGGAAGTAAATGCGATCGGCATTAACCCCAGCTTTTAGCGCTGTGTACAATTCAGCCCCAGAAACCACGTCAATGCCCAGGCCTTCAGATTTGACCACAGCACAAATACCCAGGCAACTCCAGGCTTTAGAGGCATAAATTACCAGCGACTCCCCAGGATAATAACGCCTGAAGGCATCGCGATACTGGCGACAGGCAGTCCGCAGGGTAAATTCATCAACTATGTACAGGGGAGTACCAAACTGATTTGTCAAATCAGTAACCGTACAGCCACCCACCATTAGTTGATCTTGATCATTGACCGATGCAGTGAGGGGGAATAGTCGCTGGTTGGGGGAAGTTTGTTCATCAATTGGCAATAAATATTGCTTGCCGGTGGGTGCGATCGAATCTATTTCCATAGAGTCAGACAGTTGCATATGCTAGATTTTGGTTGAGTAATAAGTGAAGTTTATGATTTTGCCACATTTGGGTAGTGCAGGCTAGTAGCTGATGCTACTCGCTTCTACCATATTTAAGAGTAAGAGTTGCTATCAAGTGTACCGCCTGCCATAAATTTACCTGGGTCAATTGAGTATTTTCTAAAAAGATTGAGTACTCGAATTCCCCCTGACTTTATCTAACTAAGTTTGGTCGTTTTAACATCAATACTTTAAATAAATTCAAATAAAGCTTTCCCAGGGTGAGAAACTTCAAGAACATTTAACGAGATTTGTTCCTCAGGTCAACCTAGATTATGGAATATATATTCTGAATTTTCTTATTTAGCATCAGTTGGTATCAATAAAAATACTATTACCACCAATATCATTTATTATAAAACAACCAATTTAGCTAGATCTCGGAGATACTAAAATATCATTTGTGTTGATTTGTATTAACAAATATATTGCCAGACATTCTGACAAACCTATGGATTGGTTAATCGATTACCTTTGTGGAGTTAAACCAGGAAAAGTTATTCTTTGGTGCCACTTAATTTGGTATCTCACGATGGTTTTGATTTATTTCGATCCTACACCCAGCCTGTGGATTAATTCAACTGGTATTAGTATAGTTATCGGAACTGGTTTAGTGCTGAGTGTTTCCTCCCAAAAAGGGTGAAGAAAAAGGCTACTGGCAAATATTCCGATTGTATTTAATGCCATTTTGTGTGTCTAGTTTCTCTGCCTTAGTTAAACAAAGGGGTTTTATTATATTTTTGTCACCCAAGTTTGAAGAAAATTTACTAGCCATGGGATGTTGTCTAGGATTTATTACTTTGGTTTAGGTGGCTAAAATTGTTAACTCAAATAATTGATAGCCATTTACCAGAAGTGTTGAATCTTGATGGTAAAACTTTACAATTCAGGTATTGAAGCAGCGAGCCAAAAATTGACAATAAATGCAATAAAGTGCTTAATCTTGTACTAAAAATAGAACACATGAACTAAAAATTTCAGCGATTTTCTGGTGTTAAGCTAGCGTTCAACACTTCTGACCATTTACAGCACTTTTCATATCGATGAAAGACATCTCTATTTTTGAAATCCTTGCTAGGTAATGATCTTTGATGAGGTGGCGGTCGCTGCCTCGTCAATTAAGTGCTATAGTCAGCCCTAGTCAGCCGCCGATAGACCGTAGCTAGGGCTTGGACATCGCCGACATTACCGGGAAATAGCACCACTGGTAAATCAGGGAAACGGGGATGCTGGGGCGGGGTGATCACAACGGAGCAGCCTGCTAGAATTTGACCGACAATCCTAGACGATCGCAACTCTAAGCCCACACTCAAAACATCGTTGGAAGTAATCCCCCCCTTACTGAGTAAAAAACCAATGTCAGAGGGCAAGCCCCGCACCACATCCATCAGCAAAGCCGACACCACAGCCCCAAACTGCAAACGGGCCTGGATATCATCAAAGGTCAACTCCTGACGACTGGTATAGACCACTGGGGTCTGTGCTGCTTGGTGGATGGCGGCCACTCGCTCTAGGGTCTGGTCTAGGATTGATTGGCGTTGGGCGGGGGAATCCTCCAAAAGGTGACTAATATCAATTTCGACACCAACTACATTGGGTTCCTGGAGTAGACAGTTGAGCTGCTCAGTGGTTTTTTTCACATGGGAGCCGACTAAAACAACCCCTGCTCCTTTGGTGTAGCGAGACATTTCCGCCGCTGCGATCGGTTGAGGAGGGAGGGCAGCCAAGGCCGTGAGGAGACTAGCGGCACTGCGAAATAAAAACCGTTTGCCTTTAGCAGCCGCCGCTAGCAGGTCCGCGGCAAACTGGTTGAGATCATCTTGGGTTTCTGCATCTACTACACAACACTGGTTGTTGGTTAGTTGGCTAAGACGGTTTTGGAGACCACTGCGGATGTCGGGTAGTAAAAATCGGGTGACTGCGGCAGCAGGGATGCGCCCTTGGGTTTTTTGGGCCACGTAGTCGGGTAGGTAGCTGTGGTCATAGGCAAAAACGGAATCTTTGGCAAATTCTGTTTCATGGACTGGGGTGGGTGTACCATTAACTACGAGGTAATGGATACTGTCACGGGTGAAGCGGCCGCCTTCAAAGAAGGCTGGAACTAAAAAGTGGGCATCGAAGGGGCCGAGGATTTCGGCGATCGCATCGGTTTCTACGGGGTAGTGGCCACGCAGGGTAGAATCAGACCGGCTGACTACCAAGAAATCTTGGACCCCAGATTGGGCGATCGCCTTTTTGAGGTTTTGGCAGACCTCCACCGTAACTGCCCTAGCCTGCTCTGGGGTCATGGCCCTGGTATTTGAAAGGATGAAAAATATCGGTGCTTGATCCTCTAAACCCAAGCGGAGGTTTTCCACATCCCAGCGGGTTAATAATAAACAGCTATGGACAGTCTGGGAACCAGTGGGGTCGTCATCAATGACAATTACTTTGGGGCGGTTCTTCATGGGGATGCCGGAAATTCAAGTAATCTGCATTTTCCCACACTTGGCCCAGAGTTAATAGGCTTTGATGCCTTCTAGAAACCTTACAGCACTACAGGATATTCAGAAATCTCTGTCGAATTCTCATGTAGAGTTGCTGGGCTGAAAATCTCAACAACAGCTCACCGAATCACGAAGACCCCCGATGCATTGTCTCCATCAACCTACCCCCGTCTGACGAGGGCAACCCCTGTCAAAATTACCACACCGCCCCCCAGGGAAATAATCGAGGGCATCTCCCCCAGCCAGAACCAAGCAATTAGGGTAGTTAGGACTGGGACTAGGTAAAGTAAAATTACAGCTCGGCTGGCGTTGACTTGGGAGAGTAGGTAGCTCCAGGTGGTGTAGGCGATCGCCGTCGAGAATAAGCCCAGGTAAACCACACCCAAGGTGACCTGCCAAGGGGCATAGGCGATGGTGTGCAAAGCTGAGGGCAGCACTGGCAAAAGAGCGATCGTGCCGATTCCCATGGTGTAGTGCATGAGCGCATGGGCACTGTAGTGTTTTAGCAGGGGCTTTTGGAGAATAAAAAAAGTACTGATACACACTGCTGATGCCAGCACTAGCATTGTCCCCCAGCTAATTTGCCAATCCTGAGATTCGCCAATCCCGATACTCACTGCCCCGATAAAGCTGAGTAAAATTCCCCCAGCTTGCCATGATTTCAGCCGCTCTCCTAAAAAGCTAACTGCAAAAATTGCTGTAAAAATTGGAGCAGTATTGACCAAGACACTGGCAGCACTAGAACTAATGCTCAGTTGTCCATAGTTGAGTAGTAGATAATACAAAGGAAATCCAATAATACCGGTTATGGCGATCGCATAAAGATCTGTACTTTTGGGGAGTTTCACCCCATTGCACCAGTTGTAGGCAGTCAAGGCCACCGTGGCAATCAGCAGGCGTAACACAGCCAACTCTAGGGGAGAATAGACACGCAGGCAAGCCCGAATCATTGGAAATGTAGAAGCCCAAATCAGGAGAGTAATTAACCCGGCAATCACCACAGGAATTCTATTCTTAAGCATATTCAATCCACCGTGCCTAACATTAAATTAGCTCTAGATTAGAAATACTTAACTTGCCCATTGTATCGGGAATTTGTTGGCAATTTGGCAATTCATTAAATATTTTAGATTCGCTAGAAACTTGATTAGTAAATTTACTCAAGCTTTTATTGACTAATTTAAATTAGGTGCAATCAACACCCGAAATTTCACTTATCCAATACAAAAAAATCCGGGAAGAATTTACTTAAAATCAAAATAACTAACTAATACACAAAATTGCTAATAGTGTAAGTCTTATCCAAGACACCTAAGTATTGATATTGATAGAATTTGATTAGATCTGCTACAATTTGACTCTCAAAAAATAAATATCATCGTTCTCCCACACCCAGTCATCTATCTTATGAGTAGCCCAACCGAGAGCGAGTCTCACCAAAAAGACTCATCTTCTACAGTCATCGTTCGCGATATGGAAATAGATGACCTTGCACCCGTATTTCACCTGGGGGAGTCTCTCTTCACCAGCGACCTCTACCCCTATCTATACCGCACCTGGGAGGAATGGGAAATAATTGGCTTCTACAATACAGACCCAGAATATTGCTTGGTAGCTGAAATCGACGAACAACTGGCTGGTTTCATTTTAGGTACAGTGATTAGCAAAGCCAGTTGGAATTATGGGTATATTGCTTGGCTGGGGGTCAGCCAAGAGTGCCAGCGTCGGGGGGTAGCTGGCAAGCTATTTGATAAATTGGTGGAGCGGATGATCGATGAGGGGGTAAGGCTGATGCTAGTCGATACTGATCCCGCCAATACGGGGGCTGTCAAGTTCTTTACTGATAAGGGTTTTGGCAATATCCGCCAGCATATTTACCTGTCTTTGAATCTGAGTAAACACGAATATTACGGCCGGATCATTGCTTATGAACGGGATAAGGCTGAGCGATCGAACCGCTGGCGGCCGCGACGACGCTACTAGAGCCACATCTAGATAAATATCAACTAACTTAAGTTGAAGATAAACAAGACTGATTATTTCCGTTCCAGGAGAAATCTAGATTGTGGCTCATACCTACCTTGAGGTCGGGGTTTTCAGTTTATCCCAGACCGACTGACACCAGAGACCAGAAAAACTGCACAATATCAGCACAAGTAGAAAGCCACAAGGTCACAGAACTTAACTAATCAGTAGTATCTTTAGTCTCTGGGGAGATTTACTTTTTGGGCATATCCTTAGAAGTCCTGTAACTACAATGCCTAAACCATTAGCAGTTAAACTATTACTAACGATAGGGGTGCGGAAACTATTCACCTGAGCGGAAACCCTTTGCTATCTGTGAAAGATGTACCTATAGTCTCGTCTCTCGACATGTAATCATCAAAAGTCATCTACCTCAAGATGGCATCTAAAAAGCCATATTCAATACCCTAAGATATATACCGTTAGATAGACTAGGGTGATCGCCAGAAGTAATCTATTTCCCTAACCGTATGTCGCAAACATCTCAGCCAAATAGTAATCTGGCTCAAAAAGCAAAAACTCCCGCCAAGTTGCCATTGCAGGTTGTGCTGATCGGGCCGTTTCTATTGCAGATCTTTTTAGCTGTAGGGCTGACCGGTTACTTTTCATTTTTGAATGGGCAGCGCACAATCAGAGACTTGGCCCAGCAACTCAGCGGCGAGGTGAGCAATCGAGTAGTCGAATACCTCCGCAACTACACGGCAACTCCAGTGATGGCTGCCCAAGTAAGTATTGATTCGGTAAATACTGGGGCGCTGAAACTAGATAATCTCAGGGACTGGCGATCGCACCTCAACCAACAAATGAGAGCATACCCCAGTCTGGCTTTTATGTATTTTGCCAACTCAAAAGGCGACCATATCGAAATCCAGCGCCACGGCCGCCAAAATTACCTTGAGCTTGCCATTAAAGACGATCTCACCCAGGGTCTAGTCAGGCGATTCAGGCTAGATAGTCTAGGCAATGCCACGAGCTTTGTCAGTATTACCGAATATGACCCCCTGACCCGTCCTTGGTACCAAAAGGCTGCTCAGGCCAAAAAACCTGCATGGACAGGCATCTATGAATTCACCAGCGATCCTAGGTCGTTGGGCATTAGCTTCGTAAGGCCATACCTCAGCACCGATGGAAAAGTTGAAGGAGTGTTTGGAGCCGACTTCACTCTGCTAGCAATCAGTGACTTCCTGGCCAAGCTTAAGATTGGCAAAAACGGCAAAGCTTTCATTATGGAGCGCAATGGCACCATGGTGGCCAGTTCCTCTACTCGCCCCCCCCTACCCAGCGATGGCAAAAGCCTTTTAGCTTCAGATGCTGATGACCCGCTAATTAAGCTAACAGCAAACTATATCAAGCAAGAACTAAGCAACTTAGATAACTTCTATCAACAATATCAATTTAGCTTCCAGGAAAGCGGCCAGCGGCAGCTAGTCCAAATCATGCCCTTTGTTGATCCCTACGGTCTAGATTGGCTAATTGTGGTGGTGGTGCCAGAGGCTGACTTCATGGGACAAATTAATGAAAATAATCGCCAAACCATCCTGCTTTGCCTTGGGGCCCTTGTGGTCGCTACACTGCTTGGGGTTTTGACTTCCCGCTGGATCGCCGGGCAAATTGATGGCCTCAACCGAGCAAGCCGAAATATTGCCTCTGGCAACCTTGATCAGCAGGTTTCTCCCCAGGCTGTCAAGGAACTCAATGAACTGGGAGATGCTTTTAATAAAATGGCTGAGCAACTCCAGCATTCTTTTAAAACCCTGGAAACTCAAAACCATGAACTTCAGAAGCTAGACAAGCTCAAAAATGAGTTTTTAGCAAATACTTCCCATGAGTTGCGGACTCCTTTGAATGGAATTATTGGAATTGCTGAGTCGTTGATTGATGGAGTGACTGGAGACCTGACCCCGGCAACTAAGAGTAACTTGGGGCTGATTGTCAGCAGCGGCCGCCGTTTGGCTAGTCTGGTCAACGATATTTTGGATTTTTCTAAACTGCGTCACCAAAATATTGAGTTGCAATTAGCTCCTGTGGATTTACACAGTATTACGGAGGTGGTGCTGACTTTAAATCGGCCCTTAGCTCGGCAAAAGAACCTGGAGTTGGTGAATGCAGTTCCTAGAGACCTGTCGGCCGTTGATGCGGATGAGAATCGCCTCCAGCAGATTTTCCATAATTTGGTGGGGAATGCTATTAAGTTCACCGCTGCAGGCCTGGTGGAGGTGAGCGCTGGTTATTTGGCTGAGACTGGACAGGTGGAGGTGCGGATTAGGGATACAGGGATTGGAATTAGCCCGGATAAGCTCGATCGCATCTTTGAATCCTTTGAGCAAGCAGATGGCTCTACGGCTCGTAGCTACGGTGGCACTGGTTTGGGTTTGACCATCAGCAAGCAACTGGTGGAGCTGCATGGGGGCAAAATTAGTGTAGTTTCTGAGCAGGGGGTGGGTTCTACCTTTAGCTTCACATTGCCAGTTGCAGCAACAGCGGCTGAGCAGGCTATTCGCTTGGCGGCTAAGCCTGTAGCTAATGAGTCTTTGCAGGATTTGGGGGTCAATGGCTCTACCAATGGTGCTGCTTTTAAGATCCTGATTGTGGATGATGAGCCAGTGAATCGGCAGGTGCTGATTAATCTGTTGTCTTTATCAAATTATGGGGTGGTTCAGGCTAGTACTGGCCAGGAGGCTTTGGATGTAATTAACAGTGGCTTTATGCCAGATCTGGTATTGCTGGATGTGATGATGCCCCAGATGACTGGTTACGAGGTCTGTCGTAAGTTGCGCGATCGCTTCACCCCCTATGAGTTGCCGATCGTGATGCTGACAGCTAAAAACCAATCCAGCGATGTGGTTGAGGGGCTAGATTCTGGGGCAAATGACTACTTGCCCAAACCAGTGAGCAAAAATGAGATGATTGCCCGGATCAAAACCCATCTCAGCTTGGCGAAGATCACCGCTGCCTATGGACGATTTGTCCCCCACGAGTTTCTTGAGTTTCTCCACAAAGACAGTATTGTTGATGTCAAGTTGGGTGATCAGACTCAACAGGAAATGACCGTGATGTTTTCTGATATTCGATCGTTCACTAGCCTATCTGAGGGAATGTCGCCCCAGGACAATTTCAATTTCCTAAATTCCTATCTGGGCCGGGTTAGCCCGGTGATTCGCAAGTATCGGGGCTTTATTGATAAATACATTGGCGATGGGATCATGGCTTTATTTCCCCAGTCGCCACTTGATGCGGTGCAAGCAGCGATCGCCATGCAGGCTGCTGTTAGGGAATACAATCAATACCGCCACATCCAAGGATTACAATTAGTGAAAATTGGTGTAGGCTTGCACACGGGCAATCTCCGCTTAGGGACGATCGGCGAACAGGAACGTATGGAAACCACGGTAATTTCTGATGCAGTTAATTTAGCCTCTCGCCTAGAAGGATTGACCAAGACCTATGGAGCAGACATTATCATTAGCGGCGAAACCTTAGCCCAAGTTGATGTCAGTAATTATCGCTTCCTCGATCAAGTACAAGTCAAAGGTAAAAGTAAGACAGTATCTATCTATGAAATCTACGACTCGGCCTTTAGTCCAGATGCGGAGATTAAATCAGCTACGGTGCTACTGTTTAACCAGGGAGTAAAACTATATCATCAAGGGGAATTAGCCCAAGCAGCAGTTATTTTTGATCAGGTAATTGCCGTTAACCCCTCTGATCTAACAGCTCGATTGTATAGTGATCGCTGCCGACAGGCGGGTGCTGCACCTTCCCTAGGAGAGGGTATGGGCAGAATGAATTGATTAGCACTTGGTTGTTACTAGCTTTGCAAAATGGCTTAGTGTTTTTTTAGTCTAAAAGTTACAGTACTTTTCATGTCTGTTTTTGAAATCCTTGCTAGGTAGTAATTCCTGACGAAGTGGCGGTCGCCGCCCCATCAAAAATTGCTGTATATTCATCCTGCCAATTTACAATGTCGATCCTAGTTTGGTTTCGCAACAACCTCCGCCTGCACGATCATGAACCCCTCCACCTTGCCCTCCAAACAAAGCAGCAGGTGATTTGTGTGTATTGCTTCGACCCGCGCTCTTTTGGGCAAACCTCCTTTGGATTTGCTAAAACCGGGCCATTTCGGGCCCAATTTATCCTGGCTAGTGTGCTGGAGCTACGCCAGCAATTGCAGAGCCGGGGCAGTGATCTGGTGGTGCGGGTCGGCAAGCCGGAGGTGGTTTTGCCAGATTTAGCTCAACAATACCGAGTGGAGCAGATTTTTTATCAACGGCAGGTGACTGCGGAGGAGCGGCTAGTAGAAAAATCCCTGGAGCGATCGCCTATTCCCTGCCGGGGCTTCCAAGACCAGACCCTGTTAGCAACCGAGGATTTACCCTTTAAGGTAGTACCGGAGGTGTTTACCTCATTTCGCAAAGCTGTAGAGGAAGATTGGCTGGTACGCGAGCCTTACCCGCCCCCTGCGGCCCTACCAGCCTTGCCGGAGGGCCTAGTACCGGGGCCAATCCCGACTTTGGAGGAGCTAGGCCTAGAGGCAGCACCGGCAGACCCGCGGGCTGTGTTGCAATTTCAGGGGGGAGAACTCCAGGGATTAGCTCGATTGGATGACTATTTTTGGCGGGGCGATCGCCTCCGGGTTTATAAGCAGACCCGCAACCAGATGCTGGGTGCCGATTACTCTTCTAAGTTTTCCCCATGGCTAGCCTTGGGGTGCCTGAGTCCGCGCTACATCTATGCCCAGGTGAAAAATTATGAGAGCGATCGCATCGCCAACGACTCCACCTACTGGCTAGTTTTTGAACTTCTCTGGCGCGACTATTTTCACCTAATTGCCGCCAAACATGGCAATAAAATATTCCAACCCCAAGGCCTACGGGGCATCTCGATTCCCTGGCGACAAGATACTAGCCTCTTCCAAGCCTGGCAAAATGGCACGACCGGCTATCCCCTGGTAGATGCCAACATGCGCGAGCTAGCCGCAACAGGTTTTATGTCTAACCGTGGCCGCCAGAATGTCGCTAGTTTTTTGACTAAGAACCTAGGCATTGATTGGCGGATGGGAGCCGAGTGGTTTGAATCCCTCTTAATCGACTACGACCCCTGTAGTAACTGGGGCAACTGGAACTACACCGCCGGGGTAGGTAATGATGCCAGGGGGTTTCGGTTCTTTAATATAACCAAGCAAGCTAAGGACTACGACCCCGAAGGTAAATATGTCAAGCATTGGTTACCAGAGTTGGCAAAAGTACCCATCAGTAAAATCCATGAGCCGTGGAAGCTCACAGCCCAGGAGCGCAGCCTAGTAAAGGGTTATCCGCCGCCGGTGGTAGATTTATTGGCCTCAGCCGCAGCTAATGAAAAAATCTACAATCAAGCCCTAGGCCGCCGCTGGTGACCGCCAAGGCGGGTAAGCGGTTAATGCAGAGAGCCTCAGGAAAATCGGTACAATCTAGGAATTAATCAGCGGGTCGATCGGCTATGTCACAGCTATAGAGCTAAAATAAGGCCTTACTCACTATCTATAGAAGTAAGGTCAGCGATAGCCACCCTATACGTAAGTCTTTGCATAAGTCCTGGTCTTGTTGAGTCTAGGGAGGTATGGCTCCTGCGACAGAGTCATCTTAGTCCCGACTACCATGAGACATGGTACAACCGGGCTTGTTGGTTTGCAGGGGATTTTGGATTTAGCTATCGAGAATTTAGCTAAAGCAATTAGCATTAATCCGAAATGTCAGGAATATGCTAAGACTGACAAGGATTTTGATGGGATTCGTGAGCAGCCAGGTTTTCAGGAGTTGATTTTTTCTAAAAGCGTTGCCAGCTAAAGGCTGAGAGTAGCTCAGGGGGGGTGCCGGTGCTGAGGTATTCGGCAATGAGCTGGGCTGTAATTGGGGCGAGGAGGATGCCATTGCGGTAGTGGCCTGTAGCTAGGGTGAGGTTGGTGTAGGGGCTGGGGCCGAGGATGGGCATTTCGTCTGGGCTGGCGGGGCGAAATCCCCACCACATTTCTTGAATTGGGGCATTGGCCAAGGCTGGGTATAGACACAGGGCCGCCCCCAGGAGTTGGTTTATGCCCTGGGGGGTATTGCCGGGGAGAAAGTCTACATTTTCTACGGTCGCCCCGATGATTAACCGGCCATCTTGGCGGGGGACTAGGTATACTTCTTCGCCGTAGAGTACGGTTTTTATTCTCAGGTCCGGGGGCATTTGTACAGAGAGCATCTGCCCTTTTTTGGGGTAAACGGGTATATCAAATAGGCTTTGGCTCCAAGCTCCGGTTGCCAAGATATAGCGTTCGGCTCGGATTAGACCCAAGTTAGTACGGAGGCCGGTAATTGCCCCTTGGGAATAATCCATATCTTTGACCTCTACTTGGTGGAGGGGGATGCCTGCATTGACTACGGCGACTCTGAGGGAATGGTGCAAACTGCGGTTATCGACTTGGGCATCTTCTGGGTACCAATAACCGCCGACCACTGCTTCTCCAAGACCGGGACAGTACTGCTCTAGAGTCAGCCTGTCTTGCCATCCCAGGGAATTTGGTTGTTTTTGGTAGCAGGGGGCTAAAATTCCTGATTCCCAGTAGCCAGTTTTTAGGCTGGTGGCTTGCTCGATCTGATTAATCCAATCTCGATACAGCAGTAGCGATCGCCAGCATAGTTCAAACATTGGGCCGGGGGGCAACTTCTCGGCCTGGGGTGCCAACATCCCAGCCGCTGCCAGGGCCGCTGCTTGATTGGGGTTACGATCGCACACCATCACCTGAGCGCCCCGTCTGTGGAGTTCCCAGGCGATCGCCAACCCCGTAATCCCTGCCCCAATCACCAGAAAATCAACCATACTCCTAATCAGCGGTAAACTCCACTCAAAATAGCTCAATAGTTAGTTAGAAATAGGCCCTAGCCGTAACCTGCATCAGCCAAGGATGCCCCCACCACAGCAAAAAAACAAAACCAGTCACCCCCAGATAAGCCGGGCGCAGCAACTCAGTCCCAGGCCAGGGCTGCCGCCCCTGGAGAATCGCTAAAAAAGGGATTACCGAAGTGCGGGCCCTAGCAGCAATAAAAGCCTCCCCATAGCGCTTTTGCAAGCGATAATCCCCATGCCAAACCGCAAACAGATGATGCAAGACCAACCCCACCGAAGTCAAAAGAGCAAAAGAAGTCCCAATCCACAAAGTATGAGCAATACACCAGATCACCTGCCCGACCATCTGGGGATGCCTGGTAATCCGAATAATTCCGGTCTCGTAGAGGTGGATTTGGGGTTTCTGAATTGCTGCAATCTCCAATAAATTAAAGGTCGCTGGATATAAAAATAAAAAAGAAATGGCACTGGCCACCCAAACAAAGGTTTTTACCCCCGGTACAGCCTGCACCTGCCAGAGCTGCCAGCCATCGTAGCGGTGGTTAAAGAAATAGATAATCAATGCTGTAGCGTAGGGAATACTGGCAGCAGCAAATAAAATCCGGTAGAGCCGAGCACCGATTTTTGATTCTCCCCAGCTACGCAACGCCGCCAACCCACTGTGAACCACAGCAAAACCTAATAGCAGAGCCGCCATAATCCCATGGCTAGAGTTAAGTATTGTTAACAAATCCATAGATTTACTGGGTCTTAGTTTACTTTGACAAGACTGTGTGCAGAATTCCTCTAGGGGAGATTTGACTATGTATAGGCTTAGTTTATATCACAGCAAGTCTAGACTATTTGGGGCATTGTAGATATTGACTTGATCCCCAGATATGCTACTGTCAAATTTATTATAAGTTTTCCTAACCTCGAAACAACTATCAAAGTATCTTTGCTTCTAAGTTGTGCGTTAATCGCTCTCCATCACACAATCCGAATTCTGCCATTCTATGAATGATTTACCTTTCACCTTAGACCAACTGCGGATTCTTAAGGCGATCGCAGCCGAGGGTAGCTTTAAAAAAGCCGCAGACAGTCTATACGTATCGCAGCCAGCCGTGAGTTTGCAGGTACAAAATCTTGAAAAACAACTGGATGTACCCCTGTTTGATCGCGGCGGCCGTCGGGCCCAACTCACCGAAGCAGGCCACCTGCTCCTCAGATACGGTGAAAAAATCCTCTCCCTCTGTCAGGAAACTTGCCGCGCCGTCGAAGACTTACAAAATCTCCACGGCGGCACCTTGATCGTCGGGGCATCCCAAACCACAGGCACCTACCTGCTACCCAGGATGATTGGTATGTTTCGCCAGAAATACCCCGAAGTAAATGTAGAACTGCAAGTACACTCCACTCGGCGCACCGCCTCTAGCGTGGTCAATGGACAGGTGGATTTGGCAATTATTGGCGGTGAAATTACCGCCGATTTGCAAGAAAACCTGGAGGTAGTCCCCTACGCTGAGGATGAATTGGCCTTGATCATGCCGCCCATGCACCCCTTTGCCAAGCATGAACACATCTTTAAAGAAGACCTCTACCGGCTCCAGTTCATTGCCTTGGATTCCCAATCGACCATCCGTAAAGTTATTGACCAAGTGCTATCCCGGTGCAGCATTGATACCCGCCGCCTCAAAATTGAAATGGAACTGAATTCGATCGAAGCCATCAAAAACGCCGTTCAAGCTGGCTTAGGGGCAGCTTTTGTTTCAGTTTCAGCCATTGAGAAAGAGCTACAAATTGGGCTATTACACCGTACTAGTGTTGAGGATGTGGTAGTTAAGCGGATGCTCTCGGTGATTGTTAACCCCAGCCGCTACCGATCCAAAGCCGCTGAGGCTTTTATTCGGGATGTGCTGCCCCATTTTGCTGGCAATGACTGGGCTGGTAAGGATATATTACTTTCCTCTTCAATTAGGTCTACGATCATTGCAGATCTAGGCGAAGAAAATGGCTCCTAAGCTCAATGAATTTGCAGTAGTCGGTCTTAGTTTGGTTTTATTATTTAATAATTTCCGATTCTTTTTGACCGCACCCCCACAAGCATCACTATGGCAATCTTAGAAGAAGACCGACACCGCTACCAGCAAAAGATGCAAAAGCGCAAGGAAGTGCAAGCCCAGCGCCTTGCCCAAGCCAACCAAGAAAAGGGGTTAATCATTGTCCATACAGGCCACGGTAAGGGTAAAACCACCGCCGCTTTAGGAATGGTATTGCGATCGCTCGGCCATGGATTTAAAGTAGCGATCGTCCAGTTCATCAAAGGAGCCTGGGAACCAGCCGAAAAAGCCGCCTTTGCCCCCTGGGTGCCCCACCAACTAGAATTCCATGCCATGGGCGAAGGCTTCACCTGGGAAACCCAAGACCGGGAACGCGACATCGCCAAAGCTGAAGCCGCCTGGCAAAAAGCCCAAGAATTTATCCTTAACCCCGAATTTCGCCTAGTTCTGCTAGATGAAATCAACATTGCCCTCAAATTGGGCTACCTGTCTGCCGACCAAATCATCCAAGTAGTCACACACAAACCCGCAGACACCCACGTCATCCTGACTGGCCGCGGCGCACCGCCAGAGTTAATCGACCAAGCCGATCTCGTCACCGAAATGACCCTAGTGAAACATCCCTTTAAAGAGCAAGGGGTTAAGGCCCAAGCAGGGATTGAGTTTTAGAGGATGTTTAGGTAAAGGCGGTTAAAACCCTCACTACAAACCTCGTAGTGAATCAGACATCCTCTTAGGGAAGAAACCTCAGTCCAGAACAGGGAATACCGAAGGAAAATAGAGATGTCTTTCATTGACATGAAAAGTGCTGTGAATAGGAATTGAATTAGGTGCGGGTTAAGTATTTTTCCACAAAGTTGATGACTATTTCTAGGCCCTGTTGAGTTTTTAGGTTAGTGAAGACAAATGGTTTGGAGCCGCGCATCTTTCGAGCATCGTGCTCCATTACCTCCAGGCTGGCACCGACTTGGGGGGCTAGGTCAGTTTTGTTGATCACCAAAAGATCGGATTTGGTAATGCCGGGACCACCCTTACGGGGAATCTTGTCGCCAGCCGCCACATCAATTACATAGATTGTTACATCCACTAGCTCTGGACTGAAGGTGGCGGCTAAATTGTCACCGCCGCTTTCTAGGAAAACCAGATCCAAATCAGGAAATTGCCGCTCCATTTTGGCGATCGCAGCTAAATTCATTGAGGCATCTTCCCGGATTGCGGTGTGGGGGCAGCCACCGGTTTCCACACCGATGATGCGATCGCTCGTTAAAGCTTGGCTACGTACCAAAAACTGGGCATCTTCTTGGGTATAGATATCGTTGGTAACCACGGCAATCTGGTAGCGATCGCGCAGGGCCTTACAAAGGGCATCCACCAGAGCAGTTTTTCCAGAACCAACAGGGCCTGCCACCCCGACTCGCAATACTGTCATAATAGTTTCTCGACTTTAAAAACTTTTGCCCAGAATTTTAACGTAATTGATTCCGCCAAGGAGACCAGCCCCTTGAAAAACCGCTCCAATTATCAGTTGCTTTTACCTTACATTCGTCCCCATTGGCGCATGATTACCCAAGCTTTGGTATGTACGATCGGCTTTACAGTATTTTGGCCGATTTTAGCAGCCCTAGCCGGAGAGCTAGCCAAGGCCATTGGCCAAGGAGATTTACCAAACCTATACCGAATTGCCGGAATCACAGCAGCGGTATTTCTGGGGCAAAAAATCATGCAATTTGGTCAAGATTCCCTGATGGCTGAGGCCGCATTACAGGCAGCTTTAGACCTGCGTCGGGCTGTGTATAGCCACGTCCAAAAGTTGAGCTTGACTTACTTTGAAACCGCTCAAACCGGAGACCTTACCTACCGGATGACAGAGGATATCGATCGCATCGGCGAAGTGGTCAATAAACTCTTCCACGACTTCGTCCCCTGTGTACTACAGCTAATTGTTGTGCTGGGTTACATGATTTATCTCAACTGGCAGTTGACCCTAGCCACATTTCTGATAGCCCCCCTCATGGCTTGGATCATTAGCTTTTTTGGTGAAGAGATCTTGAAATTTTCCCGGCGCAGCCAAAATCAAGTCTCCAACCTTTCTGCCTTACTTACCGAAAACTTCAGTGGCATCCGCTTGATTAAAGCCTTTGCCGCAGAAGATTACATGGTCAACCAATTTACCCAGGAGGCCGAACTCAACCGCCAAGCCAAATATGCCGCCGAAAGACTCAAGGCCATCCAGTTTCCGGTGGTGGGTTTTTTGTATGCCATGAGCATTTTGCTGTTGCTGCTGTTGGGGGGCTGGCAAATTGCCAACGGGAATTTAACTGCTCCCCAATTTGTTAGCTACCTGGCCGCCGTTGGCCTGTTGATTGACCCAATTAACCACATCACAATTAATTACAACGAGTTTAAGCAGGGGCAAGCGTCGGTCGATCGCATCTTTGAGCTGTTAGAAATTCAACCCCTAGTCCAAGAAAAACCAGATGCCAAGGTTTTGCCCCCAATTACCGGCAAAGTTGAGTACCGGGGGGTGAATTTCGCCTACAACAACAACAAGCCAGTCCTCAAAAACCTAGACCTCTTGGCCCTGCCGGGGGAAGTAATTGCCCTAGTCGGGGCATCAGGGGCGGGTAAAACCACTCTGGTTAACTTGCTTTTGAGATTCTACGAACCCCAGATGGGGGATATCTATATTGATGGGATCAATATCCGGGATGTTACCCTCCAGAGCCTGCGCCGCCAAATTGGGATTGTCCCCCAGGAGACTACTCTATTTTCTGGGACGATCGCCGAGAATATTGCCTTTGGCATGGCTAACTTTGCCCTAGGGGATGTGGAGGCCGCCGCCAAGGTCGCCAATGCCCATCAGTTTATTAGTCAGTTCAGCCAAGGCTACCACACGCGAGTCGGGGAGCGCGGGGTTAACCTTTCGGGCGGCCAACGTCAACGGATTGCGATCGCTAGGGCCGTCCTCTACAATCCCCGCATCCTAGTCCTTGATGAGGCCACTTCCGCCCTCGACTCTGAGTCAGAATTTTTAGTCCAAGAGGCCCTAGAGCGGGTGATGAGCGATCGTACCGCCTTCATCATTGCCCACCGGTTAGCCACCGTCCGTAGAGCCACCCGCATCCTAGTCCTCGAACAGGGGCAGATTATTGAATCTGGCACCCACGAACAACTCCTCAACCAGAGCGGTCAATACGCCCGCTACTACGCCCAACAGTTTAGTTGAATTAGTTTGACTGACTTAAGCTAAGACTTTGAAATACCACTAAATCAGACATTTTTGATCTATTGATCTACGGACATATCCAAAGCCGCTGCACCCACTCAAGAGACTACCGAGCAGAGATCACCGAGAGCATTTGCTGGTTTCGTTGGGATAGTAAATCTTAAATAAATCAGGGACAAGTTGGAAGTTGCATTGGTTAATCTTGTCGGGGTCTAGGCTGGGATTAGCCTTGATATAGCGTTCAATAAAATCACGCACCCCGTCCGGTGAAGCCCAGAGGATTTTGCCCTGGCGAAATACTGCATAGCCAGCACTGCCGCTGCCGCTACCCCGGTAGTTGTTGACGGCAATCCGGAGTTTTTGGTCAGGGCTAATGTTTTGGCCTTTGAATTGCAAGCGAGTGACACGCTGGCCAACTGGTCTAGTGAGGTCGATCGTGTAATCGATGTCCGAGTAGATGTCCCAGTTAAAGTCACGGGCATTGGGGGCGACGATCGCTTTAGGGTTGTCTGGGGCGATCGCTCCGGGGTTAACCTGGATAAAATACTCCGCGTTGGTTTCTAGGGCCGAACGGAGAATTTGCCCGGTGATTTCCATGACGTAGAGGGTGTTATCAAACTGGTAAATACTGTAGGCATCCCGCAGCAAAACTTGGCGGTTGGGTAGTCCCGCCTCAGCATTACCAAAAACCGCCGCTAGAGATAAATCCACAGGAAAACCATTGGCAGCGGCAGCTTCCTTCTGTACCGTATTGATCAAGTCGGTCAAGGGGCTATCTACATATCTGGCGCGATCGCCCCCCGGAAAAGGCGCAGCCAGAGTACCAATGGGCGTACTCAGAAAACTCAAAGTCTTGTTGTGGTAGCTTTCTGCCAGAGCTAAAATTTCAGGATCCGCAGCCACCTCATTTACCGGCAGAAGTTTAGCATCTTTGCTTCCAACCCGGTAGCCCCGCCCGGCCGCCACCATCTCCACCGATACCCGGCCCAAGTGAGAACCAAAACGATTAGCCTGGGTAATCAGCACCCCATTAATCAACATTTTGGGAATTGGCTGGTGGGTATGGCCAGTCAAAATTACATCAATACCAGGAACCTGCTCAGCCAGTTGAATAGCTTGATTTTCCTTGGGTAAATTCCCCCGGTCGAACCAAGTAGCCGGATTGGTTAACCAAGCTTCATCGGTGGGTGTAGGGTTAGTGGCCGAGCGGCCGGGGGGCTGGCGATCAGGACCGCTGTGCAGGGCCACCACCACCAAATCTGCCCCCTCCCGGCGCATCCGGGGCACAAATTCCTTAGCCACATCAACAATTTCATCAAATCGCAGGCCAGCCCGGTTCTCTGCCCTAGCCCAGGTGTCAATCCGGGGCACAGTTAAACCCAAAATACCCACCTTCACTCCACCGACTGATTTGATTATGTAAGTTCCGTAGGCTTGGCTGCCGTCGGTGCGGCGGATATTGGCAGCAAGCACAGGCACCGAGACTTCCCGGATGTATTTGTCCAAAACATTTAGGCCAAAGTCGTATTCATGGTTGCCAAGCACCACCGCATCATAACCGAGGGCTTTTTGCACCACGGCCATCGGGTTGGGCACGGTGCGATCGATCGTCGCAAAGTAAGTTCCCAGGGGAGTGCCTTGGATAATATCCCCCGCATCAATCAGTAAAGTATTGGGGTTAGCGGCTCGCTCTTGGGCAATTAAGGTCGCCACCTTAGCTAGACCTTGGTTTTGGCTGACTCGGCCGGCAAAGTAGTCGTAGGGGTAAATATTAGTGTGGATATCAGTGGTTTCTAAAATAGTCAGGTTAACGATCAAGCCAGTGGAGCTATTAGCTTGACCCCTGAACAAAACCCCCAGGCAGACAATTCCAACCAAAAGGAAACTATAGAAGAAGCGCCGTAAACCTTTGGTAGATTTCATAGCTTAATTATCCTCTGCTTAAAACCAATTACCCAATTTTTGATTAGCCATTTCCATAGATTAATTAAACAGGTTTAAGGAGATGTAAAGCTTTGACTAAAGTTTTAGCCCTTTTAATTTTGGCTAATTTGGGGATTTGGTTTGAGCTTATGGGATATTAAAGGCAAGCCACATCAGAGTTTTATTAATCATGCATCTTATTCTTTACAGTAAGCCTGGTTGTCATCTATGCGAAGCATTGCTTGAAAAGCTGCAACAGATCCCTAGTCTAGAAATAGAGACCAGAGACATCACTACCCAAGAAGATTGGTTTGCTGCTTACCAGTACGAAATTCCGGTTTTACATCTGCTTAAAAATGGAGAGGTTGTGACCTTACCTAGAATTAGCCCCCGCGCCAGTGTTGAACAGGTGGCGAAGATTTTGGCTAGGTATTAGATACGAGTTTTTGCCCACAGGATTGAGCAGGTTGTTGAGGCAGACTAAAGTCTGCACTACGAACTGTTCTACCGGGAGAAGATTAACCTAAAAATAAAGCTTAAGGTGCCGATTAGTACTAGAGAGGAGATTACAATAACAGCCAGCAGTCCCGAGATCAAAATAATTACAAACCACAGGTCAGGGGCGCTGGATTTTTTGGGTAGTTGCAGATATTCTTCCAGCAAATCCACGTTACGGCTATTGGACTTCCATGCGAAATCTAAAACATCTCCAGCTACAGGTACAGAACCAGCGATCGTATCCACAAAAACGTTGTTAGCCATTTGCAATAGGATTTCCTTGGGTAGTCCCAACTGAGCCGATCGCCAGATAATGTACAAAGAAAAAATTCCAGAGACTATATCCCCGCCAACGGGCAATAGCCCCAAAAGCGGGTCAATGCCAAGCCGGATTCGGGTACCGGGAATGCCGATGGCGCGATCGAGGAGATTGCTGAGGAAACGTAGGTGTGAAACAGTTGTGTGGTGCGAGTTAGTCATAGATGCGATCGGGCCTGTAGATGGATATATTGCAAGTAATGTTTAACTGAAACTAGTCGAAGCACATGAGCAGTAATGCCCAACCAGCTGGTAGCTCGTCCCTGGAGTGGCATAAATACCCAGTCCAAGTTTACCCCCACCATACTGATTATGCTGGCGTAGTCTGGCATGGCACCTACCTAACCTGGCTAGAGGCAGCCCGAATTGAGCGGTTACAGGCTCTGGGATTGGGCTATCACGAAATGGTGAACCTCGGCTATGAGCTGCCAGTCGTGGAAATCAACATCCGTTATCATACAGCAGTCACCATGGGCGATCGGATCATCGTCAAAACTCGCCTAGAGGCAAGAGCCGGGGTACGGATTATTTTGGCTCACCGGATCGAATCAGTTGATGGCTCGCGGTTACACGTCAGTGGTAACTTGACCCTAGTGGCAATCGATCGCACCAGTAACAAGATTGCCCGGACTTTGCCAGAGGCGATCGAGCAAGTAATTAGCAGTTTGTGACAGCAATCAGACTAAGTGCAATTACCCGCCAGCTACTACTGCAATTTAGCCCAGTCGATACCCGGTCTGATAGTCGCCTGTAAATATTGCCGGATTTCACTTGAAGAAAATGACAAAAATCTTTCTTTAATTTAGCAGGGGGAGATGAATTCTCCCCGCACTGCCAGGAGTCTTAAATCTGGGCAAATCCATTGCCCAACTCCTTCATTAAACTCAACGACATCATGATTAACTTTGGTTAAGGTTTGGCCAGTGGGCCAGGCTATGCTCTGGAATAAAGGGCGGCCAGTGCCTTTCCTTATCTACCCTGTGAACAATGCCCCTCCTGAGGGCATAGCAAATCCGATTAAGCACGTACAGTTCCTCTGGAACTGTATCAGTGGCTGCCAGCTTCATTTGCAAGAACTTCTCATCCGTCGGGGTGAGTCTTTGGGTTTGCATTACTCGCACAAAGAGTTCGTAAACTGCTTCGGAGACTAAAGTGCCGTCCCTAGTATCATACCAACAAACTTCGTAGTTATTAGCCATTTGATTACTCCTATTTAATCTGTTCTTAACTATACTATTCTAGCCCGTCATGGAGAATAAGTCGGGAAGTTCCCATCTTTAGTTATGAAAGGGCAAGTAAGAATACGTAGTTTTTATAGATGAGCATGGGTTAAATGTTTCCTAGTCAACAAATTTCAGCTAAGCTGACCGCAGCGATCGCAACTGAAAATCCCCGCAAAAATCAACTTCCTCTGCCAAGTACCAAACTGGACAATCGCCGACTGCTCCATCCGCATTTGGCTACCATCCGACCAGATCAATTCTTAATGGGGAGTTGTGGAGTTGAAATGCCAAGATTGCTTAGCGGTGCAATAATCCCGGAGTGATAGCCGGATTAACAGACTGAGTAGCTATGGCGGCTAAATACACCGGATAATTTCTCTTGGCAGCTAGGGCTGTGACTCCACCGCGTAGGTATCTAGTCAAAGGCTGCACATCCTTGAGGGATACTGGTTCGACTCGGCGATCGTCCATGGTTTTGGCCAGGTTTTTGAGGTGTAAGTGGCGATCGCTAGGAATCACAGTAAAAGCAATGCCGCTGCCCCAAATCATCGATATCCACCGGGTAGGTGAGTAATTGGTAAGAAATACCCATTATCTGGGTAAAGAACGGCGTTAGTTTTCATTCTGAGCCAGAAAAATCGCCGACAGCAGCATCAGCGCTCCGGCCAAACCCAACAGTGCGACCGGCTCCTTGAACCAAAATATCCCCAAACAAGCAGCAGTTAGAGGTTCCAGCAACACAATAATCCCTGCCGTAGTTGCAGGAGTATGGTTTAGGCCAAGCATGTAAAAAATATAAGCCAAACCCGTAGGCACAATGCCGAGGTAAACCAGAAACGGCCAGCTAGCCCAAGCATTAGCAGGGCTAGGCAACCAAGCTAAGCATGGAGCCAGCCATAAAGCTGCTGCTGTAAAACTCCCCGCTGTAACCACCAGGGTATCTAGCTTAGCTAGATAAGCTTTGGCAATCACCACATAGGAAGCATAGGCCAAACCCGCCCCCAAGGCCAGGGCAATGCCCCAGATGCTACTGGCTTGGGGCTGGGCCACCAGCAAGGCAGCCCCCAGTGAGCCAAGACCCAGAGCAATCCAAGTGCGGCGAGATAGGCGCTCCCCTAGGAAAATTACGGCTAGGCCCGCAATAAAAAAAGGGGATGAACAAATTGCAACTAGGGCAGTCATGGCTACACCAGTCAAGGGAACTGCCCAAAAGTAGGTTGCTTGGTAGAGGGCCATACACAGGCCCAAACCTGCATAAACTTTTAGCTCTGCCCATTGCCAAGTAAATCTTCCCCTAGCGGCAACCATGAGCACCACAGAGGCGATCGCCAGTCGCCAAAAACCCACCAGCAGAGGATGCCATGGCACTGTCTGGGACATTAAAACCATGGTAGTACCTGTGGTTCCCCAAGATATGGCGGCTAGGCACATTAAGATAATACTAAAATTAGTTCTAAGTATTGCCATGCCAGATATTGTGTGGTCAAAAAAAAGCTGGATTCCATTCCTTGGGATCCAACTGCATCAGCTATGGTGTTTTAAGTCTGCCTAATAGGGCCACTTCCAGTTGGTAATTTCTGGCTTGTCGATCCCGTGTTCGTAGGCGTAGCTACGGTTTTCGATGATCTGATTTTTCAGCCACTCTTTGACATGGGCCCCTGCTACCCGCAGTTTGGGGAGCCGGTCAATTACGTCGATCGCTAAGCTGAAGCGGTCGATTTGGTTGTTCATGGCCAGGTCGAGGGGAGTGTTGATGTTGCCCTTTTCCTTGTAACCCCGGACGTGGAGATTGTTGTGGTTAGTCCGGCGGTAGGATAGCTTGTGGATTAACCAGGGGTAGCCGTGGAAGTTGAAGATAATTGGTTTATCTACAGTAAACAGGCTATCAAAGTCACGATCGGACAAACCATGGGGGTGCTCATTCTCAGGTTGGAGCCGGAACAAATCCACCACATTGATGAACCGGATTTTGAGATCAGGGAAGTTTTCCCGCAGGATCGCCGTAGCCGCCAAGGCTTCCATGGTCGGTACATCCCCACAACTGACCATGACCACATCGGGTTCACAGCCTTGGTCGTTGCTGGCCCAATCCCAAATGCCGATGCCCTTGGTACAGTGCTTGATGGCTTCATCCATATCCAGAAACTGGAGGTGGTTTTGCTTGTCAGCCACAATCACGTTGACGTAATCGGTGCTGTTTAAGCAGTGATCAGCCACCGAAAGCAGGGTGTTGGCATCGGGGGGCAGATAGATGCGTACCACGTTGGGGCTTTTATTGGTGACCACATCTAAGAAGCCAGGATCCTGGTGAGTAAAGCCGTTGTGGTCTTGCCGCCAAACGGTAGAGGTAATCAGCAGGTTCAAAGAGGCAATGGGCGATCGCCAGGGCAACTCCCGGCATTTTTCTAGCCACTTGGCGTGTTGGTTGACCATGGAATCAATCACATGGACAAAGGCCTCGTAGGTAGAGAAGAAACCATGCCGCCCAGTCAAAAGATAGCCCTCTAGCCAACCCTCTAGGGTGTGTTCACTGAGCATCTCCATGACCCGGCCGTCAGCGGCCAACTCGCTGCCATCACTATCCTCAGGTAAAATTTCTCCCAGCCAGGTTTTTTTGCTGACTTCATAAATCGCAGAAAGGCGGTTAGAGGCGGTTTCGTCTGGGCCAAAGACCCGGAAGGTGTTCATGTTGTCCCGCATCACATCCCGCAGCCAAATACCCAGAATCTTGGTGGTTTCCACCTCAGTAGTGCCGGGCTTGGGAATTGGCACAGCATACTTGCGAAAGTCTGGTAGCCGTAGCCCTTTGCGTAGCAATCCCCCATTGGCAACGGGGTTGGCACTCATTCGGTAGTTACCTTCAGGGGCAAGGGCTTTTAGTTCTGGCTTGATTCGGCCCTGCTCGTCAAACAATTCTTCTGGTTTATAGCTGCGTAGCCACTGTTCAAGGATTTGCAGGTGGGCTTGGTTTTTATGGACATCGGACAGGGGTACCTGGTGCGATCGCCAAAAACCCTCCAGTTTGTGGCCATCCACCTCCGCCGGAGCGGTCCAACCCTTGGGCGATCGCAAAATAATCATCGGCCACATAGGCCGTCTGGCAATCCCGCTGGTACGAGCATCCTGCTGGATCTTCTTGATCTCTTGGATACAGTGCTCTAGGGTCGCAGCCATGGCCTGGTGCATACTATCCGGTTCATCCCCCTCCACCAAGTAAGGGGTATAGCCGTAGCCCTTAAACAAGCTAGTCAATTCCTCATGGCTAATCCGAGCCAAGAGAGTCGGATTGTGAATTTTGTAGCCATTTAAGTGCAAAATTGGCAACACAGCCCCATCACGGATCGGGTTGAGGAATTTGTTGGAATGCCAAGCAGTGGCAAGGGGGCCAGTTTCTGCCTCCCCATCACCCACCATGACAGCCACAATCAATTCTGGATTGTCAAAAGCAGCCCCAAAGGCATGGGAGACACTGTAGCCCAGCTCGCCACCTTCGTGGATTGATCCGGGAGTTTCTGGGGTGGCATGGCTGCCAATCCCGCCGGGGAAAGAAAATTGCTTGAAAAACTTTCGCAGACCATCCAAGTCCTCAGTTTTGTCAGGATAGACCTCCGAGTAGGTTCCTTCCAGGTAGGCATGGGCCAAGACGGCTGGAGCACCATGGCCTGGCCCAGCCAAGAAAATCATGTTTAGGTTTTGTTTTTTGATCAGTCTGTTGAGGTGAGTGTAAGCGAAAGCCATGCCGGGGTCTGAACCCCAATGTCCCAGCAAGCGGGTCTTGAGATGCTCAATCTGTAGAGGTTTGGTTAGGAGGGGATTCTCCTTGAGGTACAACATGCCCAAGCAGAGGTACAAGCTAGCCCGCCAGTAGGCATCCATCAGACGTAGTTCGGCGGGTTCTAGGGGGGTACCTATAATCGTGGAGCGGGCAACTCCCTTAGCAGCCAAAGAAGGTATTGCAGCAACCATAAGTTTCTTTCAACTAAGTGGATACCTCAGACTCTAGTTGATCTCTCCTAAAAGCCCTAGATCAATCACAATATCTTCAGGTTTGGTCGCAAACCTAATCCCTATAAAGGTTACTGGTCTATTTACACTCACTTAAACAGTGCCTTAGATTTTGTTAGATAAATATTTAGATAAATATTATGAGTCTCGATTCTTTGTTAACTTGTTTTAATTTCTTTTGGGGTAGTAAACCGAAATTATCGCACCCGGTTTTTTCGACTTACTGCATAAGGAAGATATGGCAATATATAATTGTGTAGTTAAAACCTACTGCTGAGATAAATAAATTGGAGGTAGTTATGGCCATTATTAGATTCCAACCCCTGTTTAATGACATCGAGTTGATTCGTAGACAGATGGATCAAATCTTTGATAACATGGTCGGCAGTGTTCAAAGTAGTGAAGCTTGGCAGCCTGCGATCGAACTCAAGGAAGCTGATGATGAGCTTGTTCTTAGAGTAGAATTGCCCGGCATTGAAGGTAAGGATCTTGATGTCCAAGTCAGACGCGATGCGGTGGTAATTTCCGGTGAAACAACTGTAGAAAAAACCGAAAACAAAGAAACCTATATTCGCTCTGAATTTCGTTATGGTAAATTTCAACGGGCAATTTCCCTACCGGTACCAATCCAAAATGATAAAGTCAAAGCTAATTTCACCAACGGAGTTTTAACTTTGAATATGCCCAAACACGAGGCTGTAAAAAACACTGTGGTCAAACTCAATTTTGGTGAAAATCAGCCCATTTTAGATACAAGTGAAAACCGCGCCTAACAGAGGATTACACCTACCGGTTCAATAAAACTAGGCCTCCCCATAATTGTCTGGGGAGGTTTTTATGTGTTTTCAAAGATGACAAAATCCTGGTAAATTTACTAGCGACATAAAGTTAATTTTGATTAGTTTATAGGTAATCTACTGTTTTTGGGCTGGGATGCATTTTTGCCAACTTGGGAGCATGTCACTTTTGTAGGATACTTCTAGCCCCTTCTCCCAAAAATAGCCAAGGGGGGGTCGAGACATTTCAAAGTCCCTCTCCCAAATTGAGAGAGGGATTAACGGGCATACCAGAAAAGGGTGAGGGCAAAGGTGACATGCGCCTGCCAACTTCAAGTCAGGAAATTTTGATTGACTTTCCTGCTGCTGTTCCATGAATTGGGGGCAAGCCGGAGAATGGGAAAAGGTACTATAACTGGATAAAACCTTTCGTGAGATGGTGACTTGGAAATTGTGGCGATCGCTCCTACTGTGTTTAGTCCTGTCGGCCCCCGGGGTAGCCCTGGCCCAGGCTAATCCTAGGGAACCTCTGGCTTTTACGGAGGCAGACCCCCTATGGCCAGACCGCCCCAGGGAACTGAACCGCCGGGAGCGCAGACAACTCCAAACTGCCTTGGGGCAGCTAGACCAGCAGGCTAGGGAACTCCTGCGCCAAGGTAATACTGAAGCTGCTTTTAGGGTGTGGTATCGAGTACTACGCCTCAGCCAAGCCTTGGAGCGATCGCAAGAAATCCAAGCCTTGGGCAGAATTGGCGAAATCGCTTGGCAGGAAAATCAAACCGGGCCTGTAAATGCCATTGGCGATCGCTTGCAAGCAATCCAGCGGACTCCCAATCTGGATACTGAAACCCTAGAGTTACTGGGTAATGCCTACCAAAAGCTGCGATCGCCCGCCCTAGCCCTGCCCGTATATCAAGAACTTCTGGCTCGATCGCGCCCAGACCCAAATCGCACCGAAGCTAACTTGCAAATCATTGCCCAACTGCACATGGCTTGGTTTGATTATGCGGCGGCAGCTCCGGTTTACCAAGAATTATTAGAGCTAGTTACCCGCCTCAATGATGTGGCCCGCCAGATTACTTACACTGAGGAACTTGCCTACATCTACGATCGCGCCAATCAACCCGTCCAAGCGATCGCCACCCGCCAACGACTCCTCGACTACTATCAAAATAAACCAGAACTCCGGGTTAAGTTACCAGCAGTCCACATTGCGATCGGCACCAGCCACGAACTTTTACGAAAGCCCCAGGAAGCCAGTAATAGCTACCAAACAGCCTATAACCTAGCCATAGGCGATCGTCAGTACGCCTACGCCCAAGAAGCCCTACAAAAACTAGCCCGCCTCTACCAAGCATATAACCAGCCCAACGTTGCCATTCAGGTATACCAGACCCTAATCCGCATTCACCAACTAGCCTACGATACTTACAACTCCATGGACACCTACGACCAAATGGGGCAAATTCACCTTCAACAGCGCAACTACCCAGCAGCTCTACAAATGTTTGAACAGGGCCTAGTCTTAGCCCGGAACCTCCGCTACCAAGAGGCCTACTTCCAAGCCCAAGTTGAACGGGTACGGGCTTTGATTCCCGCCGCCAGGTAATTAATGTCAATTTAGGATAAGCCGCATGATCCTTCACTGAGATTTATCATTTTGATCCAAAATTCTTGGTAATTAATGTCAATTTAGGATAAGCCGCATGATCCCCTTGCCAATTTAGTCACCTTGGCACTACTTGAGCCAAATTCCCTTGGATCAACGCTCTCCAAGGGGTTTTTATCAACTCTAAAACCAGGTAATTATTATGATTAATCAATACTCCTAATTTTGATCGCACTTTTGGAAATGCCAGGCGATCATACTCTTGGCTTAATGCCCGCTTTAACCCACAGGATACAGTGTCTTGTATCTGCAAGTAGTAGGGAGGCAAACCAGTTAGTTCCGTTCTCAATTACCGATGTGTAGCTGACGCAGTTGCTCCACAAAGAATTCCTCCAGGCTGGGGCGGGCTAAATTGAGGCTGATTAATTGGGCTTCCATAAGGCGCAGGCTGGCTAAAAATTCCTGCAAATCGCCCTGGAGGTGCCCGCTCCACTGATTATCGCTAAAGCTGGCATCGGGTAACCAACGTTTGATCACCTCTGGATCGCCTGCTCGCCCCTTTGCTCTATAGGTGTCCGCTGTTCCCAAAAGTTCGTCGATCGAGCCTTGGCAGATTAACTTACCTCCGGCAAGGATGCCGATCCGATCGCAGATTTGTTCCACCTCGCTGAGTACATGGCTATTGAAAAATACAGTTTTACCAGCTGTCTTAAGTGACAAAATAATCTCACGCATTTGGTAGCGACCAAGGGGGTCTAGACCAGACATGGGTTCATCCAGAAATACCAGCTCTGGGTCATTGATTAACGCTTGGGCCATGCCGATCCGCTGCAACATGCCTTTGGAGTACTGCTTGAGGAATTTCTTTTGGGCCGTAGCTTGGGCTAAGCCCACCAAATCCAGTAGCTCAGGAATGCGCTTACGCTGCAGTTCCCTGGAGATGCCAAACAATCCAGCGGTGTACTGCAAAAATTCCCAGCCAGTGAGGTAGTCGTAGAAGTAGGGGTTTTCTGGTAGGTAGCCGAGGCGATGCTTAATGGTGCGATCGCCCAAGGGCCGACCAAAAATCTTCCCAGTACCGCTACTGGCTCTAGTAATTCCCAGCAGTAACTTCAGTAGGGTAGTTTTTCCAGCTCCATTTTGACCAAGTAACCCGAAGGTCTGGCCCACCGCCACTTGGAGGGTACAGTTTTGCAAGGAAACCACTCGCTGGTCAAGCCAGAAGCCAGTGCGGTAGGTTTTAGTCAAATCCTGGGTAGCGATCGCCAAGGTTGAATTGGGTGAATCATCAGTTATGGGAGACTGTACAGAATTCATAGTTCTTGACCAGTTAGCCAGCTCTTAAATCAGCATTGCCAGTTCCTAGCTTAACCAAAGATCCGATGCTCTAGGGACGGCATTTGGCGGCGTACCTGCTCAAGGCGGGTCGGATTAATTTCAGCGATCGCTACCCCCGGAGAATAGGCCGCATCAGCCAAAATAATTCCCCACGGGTCAACAATCATTGCATGGCCGTGGGTCTGGCGCATGGCATAATGCTGACCAGTCTGAGCCGGGGCAACCACATAACAGGTATTTTCGATCGCCCGGGCCTGCAACAAAACCTGCCAATGGTCTTTGCCCGTGTAGGCCGTAAACGCAGCCGGTACAAACAAAACCTCAGCCCCCTGCTTAGATAGGTAACGATATAATTCTGGAAATCGCACATCATAGCACACCGACAGCCCTAAATTCCCCAACTCAGGTGATGCATAAACCTTGGGCAACTCCTGCCCAGCCATGACGGTTTCTGACTCACGGTAGGTGTTACCATCTGGTAAATTCACATCAAAAAGATGGACTTTCTGGTATCGGGCTAGCTCCTGACCACTGGGACTTATTAACAGAGCTGTATTGTAAAACTTGTCCGGGGTGGCCGGCACCGGAAAACCACCGCCGAGGATTGTTACCTGAAATTTTTGGGCCATATTTTTGAGGAACTTCTCACCTTGGAGGGCGATCGCTCCACTTTGGTTCTGTTTTTCAGCTTCAGTGCCCATAAATGCAAAATTCTCTGGCAAAGCCACCAAGTCTGCCCCCCGTCTCACGGCCACTTCAATCAGTTCTTCGGCTTGGCTCAAATTAAATTGTAAATCCGGTTTAGATGTCATCTGAATTGCGGCAGCAAGGTAGGTTTTCATGGCAAAAATAGCTAATTTGAGTTGAAGTCAAATCTACCATAAACCTGTGCCGGAGCAAATTCCAGCCATCGGCAACCCAGCCGAATCAGAGAATCAGTGGTTAGTTAAAAACCTGGTTATTCCTTTTTGTTGGATTTTGCTGGCCAGATTGTCAAAAATACAGCGTAGAATCCAGGTCTCTGCCGCTATAGTACTGATTACCATCTCTCTATTTGTCTGAATAAATTCCAAGTAATATGCAACTGACTCCCCAAGAAAAAGACAAACTGCTAATTTTTACAGCGGCGCTGGTGGCAGAGCGGCGCAAAAATCGTGGGCTGAAGCTGAATTACCCAGAGGCGATCGCCTATATCAGTGCAGCAATTTTAGAAGGGGCCAGGGATGGCCAAACCGTAGCCCAACTGATGAGCTACGGCACAACCATACTTAAAAAAGCAGATGTCATGGAAGGCATTGCTGAAATGATCCATGAAGTGCAGGTGGAAGCTACCTTCCCCGACGGGACTAAGCTAGTCACTGTCCACGAACCAATTCGTTAAGGAGTAAAAGTTATGATTCCTGGAGAAATTATTACCCCGGCTGGGGAAATTGAACTAAATGCTGGCAAGCCAGTGCTACGTCTCAGGGTAGCCAACCGGGGCGATCGCACCATCCAAGTCGGTTCTCATTTTCACTTTTTTGAGGTCAACGATGCCCTAGAGTTCGATCGCCCCCAAGCCAGGGGAATGCGCTTGGATATCCCCGCTGGCACAGCCATCCGGTTTGAACCCGGCGACACCAAAGAAATTCAGCTTGTTCCCTACGGCGGCAGCCGTCAAGTTTATGGTTTCAATGCCCGTGTCAACGGCCCCCTAGACTAGAATTTAACTCAACTACCGTCTAGAACTCTGGCAATTAATAGGCCCACAGGGGCTGAGTTGTCAAATTTACCTTAAGTTAACCCAGGGTCTGGCCACATCATGAACCTATCCCCTCTGGAAGCAAAAATCCATAACCTACGTGCCAAGCTACGGCCTGGCCAACGGGCAATGGCAGATTGGCAAGGGGGGCAACTGGCGGTGTCAGCAGTGCCGGGGGCTGGTAAATCTACTGGGATGGCGATCGCCGCAGCCATCACCATTGCCCGCAACTCCCTGCACGGTCGGCGACAGTTGGTTGTGGTCACCTTCACCCGTGCCGCTGCCGCTAGCATCAAGAAAAAGATCCGCGAATGCTTGCGGCAGGAGCTGGGGCTGCCGGCCCTAGGGTTCATGGTGCATACTCTCCACGGCTTGGCTTTGAACATTGCCCAGTCGCACCCGCACCTATCAGGTATTGATCTGCAAGGCAGCACCCTCGTGGAACTTACCGGCGGGCATCGGCTCATCAAGGTAGCGGTAGATAGGTGGATTAGCCATCATCCCCGGTTATTTAAGCTATTGATTGAGGGCAAGGGCTTTGACGGGGAAGAGACAGAATACCTGCGCCGCCAATCCATTCTCAGAACTGAGGTTTTACCCCAGTTGCTCTTAACCGTCGTCCGGGAAGCAAAAAGCTCTGGTCTCACGCCGACCGACCTGGCCCAATTGGGGGATGATTATCAGACGATCGCAGCCGGACTGTATGAACAGTACACGCTCCAGTGTCGCGATCGCAACTACATCGACTACGACGACATGATCCTCGGAGCACTGCGAGTCCTAGATGATCCCAGCGCCCGCAGAATTTGGCAGCAGCAAATATTTGCAGTTTTTGAAGACGAAGCCCAGGATTCCAGCCCCCTACAATTCCAACTGCTAGAAACCCTAGCCACAGATGCCACCAATACCCCTAATCTAATCCGGGTCGGCGACCCCAACCAGGCAATTAACTCCACCTTTACCCCGGCCGACCCAATCTACTTCCGGCAATTCTGCCAAATCTGTAGCCAAAACAACCGCCTAGCAACCATGGACCAAGCCGGGCGCAGTAGCCCCAAAATCATTGCAGCGGCTAACTTTTTGGTGGATTGGGCCAACCAAAAATATGGCGGGGCCGGCCAGCCACCATTTCGATCGCAGTACATCCGGCCCGTCCCCGAAAATGATCCCCAACCAGATGCCAACCCCACGGGTCTCGGAATCACCATCGTCACCCCCGCCGATGTTTTAGAAACCTGTACCCTAATTGCCGAACAAGCCGGTCAGTTCTACCAAAACCACCCAGAACAGACCATGGCGATTTTGGTGCGAGAAAATCGCTGGGGTAGCTTTTTGGCTCGTCACCTCAAAGACCAACTAGAATTCCAGGGCTTGCCTGTTTACGATGTTTACGAGCACGATCGCATCTCCCATGTCCCCAAGGAAATCTTGGCAATCCTCCAATTTATCGACCGCCCCCACTCCCCCGACCACCTGAAAACTACCCTAGAGATCCTCGTACAGCGGCAACTTATCCCCCCCCAAGACCTCAACGCCCTAGCCGCCCAGCCAGAACAATTTCTCTACCCCGGCCCCCTAGAGCCGCCCCAAGCTACCCCGGTCAGGCAAGCTCGGCGCTACTGCACTAACCTAATCCAGGCCCGCTGGCAGTTGTCAATCTATCACCTGACCACATTTGTTGCCTTTGCCCTGCAATACGACGCAGACGGCCTAGCCACCGCAGACAAACTAGGAGAACGCATCGCCCAACAAACCAGAGGGCATAACTCCTTGGCAATTACCCTAGAGGTTCTCCAGGAAATTATCAGTACCGAAAAATTCACTGGCGTAGATACCGAAAACTCAGAAGCCCAGTACACTCGCCCTGGCCAGCTCACGATCATTACCATGCATAAAGCCAAAGGTTTAGATTGGGATCATGTGTTCTTGCCCCTGCTACATGAGGATCTGATCCCCGGTAAGCTGCGGGTTCCTGGCAAAACAAACTTTCTGGGCGACTATACCCTGCCTGAGGTGGTGCGGGCCCAAATCCGCTCCCACTTACATCAAAACCAGATACCGGATCCTGCCACTGCTTGGCAGCAGGCACAGCAACTTAAAACCGCTGAAGAGATGCGTTTGCTCTACGTAGCCATGACTAGGGCTAAGCGATCGCTCTGGCTAGCCGCAGAAAGACAAGCCCCCTTCAGCCCCGACAGCCCGACCCTAAAACCAAAACCACCCAGCCCAATGATCCCAGATCTAATTAAATATACTGAGTTGATGAATCTATCCTCTTAACCTTATCTTTATACACATATAGTATCCTTTTTTATAACCAAGCAAAATTTCAGCCCTTAGCAATTAGAATGATTCCTTCAGAGTTATTCTGGGGCTAACAACCAGTTAATAAACAATACCTAGACAACCGAGAAATATACATAAATAACCATGTATCTACCTGGGTAGCCCAGCTGTAGAGACTAGCGAGCAGGGTGTATCTTCACCAGTAGGGATAATGCTCCTAGTTCGATTTTAGCTCAATGTTAATCTGGCTCAATAACAACACTACAATAGCCATATTGGCGGTAAATTCCCCTAGAAGAATCGACGAAAGGCAATTAGTTAAACTACTTGTAGAAAATGTTTTTAGATTACTTGATTTATCTGGATTAAATCTAGGACAGAAGATATATAAAGGTGCATTTATTCAATTGTTACTATTGCCTGCATAACCCGTCTAAAACAGCTAAATTAAGAGCGTGTAAGAGCGTGGAACATCGGGATACTAATTAAAATGTAATGAACTAGGCTCTATGACTACTACTCTGCCCCGCACCGTATTATCCTTGCGACTTTTCTCCTTTCAATCAATTGGTTCCAAATTATTTGTTGTCATCTTGGCATCAGCCCTAACAAGCCTAAGCTGTATGTCTCTTTTGTTTTACTCTGTCCTAGAGACGAGGGCAAAAAATGAAATTGCCGGTAATCTGAGCACCAAGGCTGAAGAAATTGAGGGACGTTTAGGAGAAGCAACCTCCTACGCTTCAGCTTTGGCGGCGGCAATCCGTACCATGCGTAAGGCTGGGGTAGTAGATGCAGAGAGTTATAAAAACTTGGCCTTTGAATTTTTTCAGCGGCGGCCTAGCTTCACAATGGCTGCTTTTTTTGGGCAAGCACCGTTCCAGATTGTGCGCGATCGCCAGTGGTTCTACCCATACTTCTACCCAGACCAAGGGGCAAAAAACCCAGTTGGTCAACGCCTGCCAGCCCCCAATTACAACACCTTCTACTCAGAAATATACGCCGACGACAACTATCCAGAAAAAGAATACTACCGCTTACCCACTGAGAAGGGAAGACCCGTGTGGATTGAACCCTACGAATGGGCTGAGATCACCATGACCACCTACGCGGCTCCTTTCTACGACGAGTGGGGACGACTTTTGGGCATCACAGGGTCTGATGTGAATGTAACGGCGATCGTTGAGCAGCTCCAAAGCAAAGTCATAGAAAACAACGGCAGCAACAGTTACTTTGTGGTGCTCAGTGAACAGGGCAATCTCCTGGCCTATCCCCCCGACCCCGCCCAGGAGGCCGGTCGGGTCAGCTACAGCAAAATCCCCCTCCTCCAGCAAGCCTGGCCCCTGATCCAGGCCGGTAATATTGGGCTTGTGGAGGTGAACGGCCACTTTGTGGCCTATCGGCGCGTTAATGGTACCCGTTGGTTAATGTTGGCAGTGGTTCCCCAGGAAAACATCCGCAACCCAGTGATTGGCATGACCTTGGTGGGTTCCCTGGGGGTAGGGATAGTACTGTTGGTGGTGGTGATTTTATTTGTGGCTTGGTTTAATCGCAGACTCGCTCCTATCCTCAAGGAGTGCGATCGCCTGCGCCATGAAGACCACGAGCGGGCCCAGCGATTGCAACGGGTTGATAGCAGTATGCCCGTCCCGATGCCCCCGGTTGAGGGGGATGAGATTGCCATTTTATCCGCTAGTTTCCAGCAAATGTCAGAGCAACTAGAACGCTCCTTTGCATTTTTGGAAGACACCAACACGGAGCTAGAAAAGCGAGTCCAAGAACGCACCGCCTATCTCCAGGAGTTGAATGCAGCCCTGGAAAGTTCCCAGGAGGCTCTGCAGAAGGCCAAGGCAGCGGCTGACGCGGCAAACCAAGCCAAGAGTGAGTTTTTAGCTAACATGAGCCATGAACTGCGGACTCCTTTAAATGGAGTAATTGGCTATGCTCAGATTTTGCAGCGGTCTTCGGCAATTCCAGCCACTGATAAGCGGGGCATCGAGGTGATTTACAACTGTGGGGTACACCTGCTCAGTTTGATCAATGATGTTTTAGATATCGCCAAAATTGAAGCCCGCAAACTAGAGCTGAGAACCACAGATTTTCATTTACCCTCGTTTTTAGTCGGGGTCAGTGAGATTTGCCGTATCCGGGCTGAGCAAAAGGGGCTGACATTTATTTATCAAGCGGCTGAGAATTTGCCCATAGCAATCCACGCCGATGAAAAACGCCTGCGCCAAGTGCTGTTGAACCTGCTCAGTAACGCTGTGAAATTTACTGACGTGGGCAGTGTCAGCTTCCAGGTTTTTCCGGTAGATGAAAATAATATTCGTTTCCAAATAGAGGATTCTGGGGTGGGTATGACCCCGGAGCAGATTGAAAAGATATTTTTACCCTTTGAGCAGGTGGGCGATCAGCACAAGCAAACCGAGGGGACTGGCTTGGGCTTGGCCATCAGCCAGCAGATTGTAGGGATGATGGGTAGTGAAATTAAAGTAGCTAGTAATGTGGGCCTGGGTAGTAGCTTTTGGTTTGATCTGGAGTTGCCGGAGGCCCAGGGTTGGGTAACTAATAGTTATACGATCGACCGCAGGCAAATAATTGGCTACAAGGGGCCGCAGTACATCATTTTAGTGGTGGACGATCGCTGGGAGAATCGTTCAGTACTGCTGCATCTCCTAGAACCCCTCGGCTTTAAGGTGGTAGAGGCCCACGACGGGCAGGCTGCCCTAGATTACATCACTAAAAACTCGCCACCGGATTTGGTAATTACTGATTTGTCGATGCCAATTATGGATGGGTTTGACTTAATCCAAAATATCCGCCGTATTAAAGCGCTGGGGAAAATTCCTATTATTGTCTCCTCGGCTAGTGTTTCAGGCGTAGACCAACAGAAGAGTCTGGAGGTGGGCGGTGATGACTTCATGACCAAACCAGTCCAGGCAGAGGATCTGTTTAGACTCCTCCACAAACACCTGAACCTAGAGTGGGAATACGACAAAGCCGAAGCTCCGGAAG
>Ga0272446_1001153_pt1 | contig 39273 bp, 39 predicted proteins | sample YNPCB0061_FD_194587 | JGI IMG/M metagenome (GOLD analysis project Ga0272446, IMG submission 194587) | Hot spring microbial mat communities from Yellowstone National Park, WY, United States - YNP-CB-006-1 | ecosystem: Environmental > Aquatic > Thermal springs > Hot (42-90C) > Sediment | place...
CCGACAAGTTCGGCGAGGCGACGACGCATTGGGCGAAGCTTGAAGACCGGATCAAGCGCGGCGTCGGCAATCCCTGCCCGCTCGTGCTGATCGGATTGCCGGACGGCATTGTGACGTTCCACGAGGGCCAAGCCGCGCTTGCCGAAGTCGAAGCAGCTGACGGCGAGCCGGGGGAGGGTGGTGATCAGGCCAGCCGGAATCCGAACTGATACGCTCGCACGCCGGAAGGGGCGCGGGGGCACCGCCCCGCACCACACCGGCTTCCTTGACCAATAAGACTGTTTTCCTATACTCCCCCCCATGCCCCACCCCCTCCGCCTCACCCCCGCCGAGTTCGCCGCCCTCCTCCCCCACATCCTCCCCGCCTCCCCCCGAGGCCGCCAGATCGGCGACCTCCGCGCCCGCCTCGACGCCAGCTTCGCCATCGGCAACTCCGCCGCCCCCTGGCGCGCCCTCGAACCCGGCCCCGCCGGCAGGCCAGACACCGTCGCCCGCCATTTCCGCCGCCTCGTCCACGCCGGCGTCCTCCACCGCCTGCTCCTCGCCGCCGCCCAGGCCCGCCCCGGCGAGCCGCTGCACGATCTGCGCGACCGCATCTGCCGCGTCGCCCGCCGCGCCATCCGCATCGGCGGCCTCCCCCTCATCGCGCTGATCCGCCGCCTCGGCCTCACCAAGGCCCTCCCCGCGCCCCCCTGGCTGCTGCCGGACCCGATTTTGTCCGAAACCCTCCGCCGCATCCCGCCCGAAACCCCGAACGCCGCAAAACCCCTCGCCCGCCTCCTCCGCTTCGCCGCCGGCCGCAAACGAATCCCCCGCATCCTCCGGCTCTTGTGGTGGTGAACGGCCCGCACCCCCCGTTGACACCCGCCCGAGTCGGGGTGGAAGTTCTGCCGCCCCGTCCCGGAGGCCCCCGATGCACCGCCGCTCCCTGTTTCTCGCGCTCTTCGCCGCCGCCGGCCTCGCCCTGCCCGACGAGGCCGACGCCCAGACGCGCGCCCCCGCCCGCCGCGAGACGGCCGAGCAGCGCCGCCGCCGCCTCGCCGCGGCCCGCCGCCGCCGCCTCGCCGAGCGCCAGCGCCGCCAGCAGGCCGCGCGCCAGCGCCGCCGCACCCAGGGCTGACCGGCGGGGCGCGCGCCCCCGCCCCGCCCTTGCGCCGCATCGGGCCAGGGCGGAAAACCCGCCCATGGTCCCGCTGCTCCCGCCCGATCGCGCCGCCGAACTCGCCACCCAGTTCGGCCTCTCGCCCGACGAATACGCCCGCGTGCCGGCGATCCTCGGCCGCCAGCCGACGCTCACCGAGCTCGGCATCTTCAGCGTGATGTGGAGCGAGCACTGCTCCTACAAATCCAGCCGCGTCTGGCTGAAGCAACTCCCCACCACCGCGCCCTGGGTGCTGGTCGGCCCCGGAGAGAACGCCGGCGTCATCGCCATCGGCGACGGCCTCGCCGCCGCCTTCAAGATGGAAAGCCACAACCACCCGAGCTTCATCGAGCCGTACAACGGCGCGGCAACGGGTGTCGGCGGCATCCTCCGCGACGTCTTCACCATGGGCGCCCGCCCCGTCGCCAGCCTCAATGCCCTCCGCTTCGGCGACCCCGCCAACCCCCGCACCCGCCGCATCCTGGACGGCGTGGTCCGCGGCATCGGCGGCTACGGCAACTGCGTCGGCGTGCCGACCGTCGGCGGAGAGGTGAACTTCCACCCCGCCTACACCGGCAACCCGCTGGTCAACGCGATGACGGTCGGCATCCTCCCAGCCGACCGCATCTTCACCGCCAAGGCCACCGGCATCGGCAACCCGGTGGTCTATGTCGGCAGCAAGACCGGCCGCGACGGCATCCATGGCGCGACGATGGCCAGCGCCGAGTTCGGGGCGGATGCCGAGGAAAAGCGCCCCACCGTCCAGATCGGCGACCCCTATGTGGAAAAACTGCTGATCGAGGCCTGCCTGGAACTGATGGCCACCGACGCGATCGTGGCGATCCAGGACATGGGGGCCGCCGGCCTCACCAGCAGCAGCGTCGAGATGGCGGGCAAGGGCGGCATGGGCATCGAGCTCACGCTCGACCAGGTGCCGCAGCGAGAGTCCGGCATGACCGCCTACGAGATGATGCTCTCCGAATCCCAGGAACGCATGCTGATGATCCTGAAGCCCGGCCGCGAAGCCGAGGCGGAAGCGATCTTTTCGAAGTGGGAACTCGACTTCGCCGTCATCGGCCACCTCACCGACACCGGCCGAATCGTCATCCGCCACAAGGGCGAGATCGAAGCCGACATCCCGCTCGCCCCCCTCGAATCCGAAGCCCCCCTCTACCGCCGCCCCACCGCCGACACCCCGCTGCCCGCGACGCTGCCCACCCCGCCCGACCCGGTCGGCCTCGCCTCGGCGCTCACCACCCTGATCGCCAGCCCCGACCTCTGCTCCCGCCGCTGGATCTGGGACCAGTATGACAGCACGGTGGGCGGCATGACCTTCCGCCGTCCCGGCAGCGCGGACGCCGCGATCGTCGGCGTCGAGGGCACGCGCCGCGCCCTCGCCCTCACCACCGACTGCACCCCCCGCTACTGCCAGGCCCACCCGGAAACCGGCGGCGCCCAGGCGGTGGCGGAAGCCTGGCGCAACATCACCGCCACCGGCGCGACGCCCTTGGCGATCACCGACAACATGAACTTCGGCAACCCGCAGAAGCCGGAGATCATGGGCCAGTTCGCCGGCTGCATCCGCGGCATGGCGGCCGCCTGCACCGCGCTCGACTTCCCCGTCGTCAGCGGCAACGTCAGCCTCTACAATGAGACGGACGGTCGCCCGATCCTCCCCACCCCGGCGATCGGCGGCGTCGGCGTCATCGAGGATGCGGCGAAGGCCGTCGGCCTCGCCCTGCCCCCGGGCACGACGCTGATCCTGCTCGGCGACACCGCCGGCTGGCTCGGCCAGTCGCTCTGGCTGCGCGAGATCCTCGGCCGCGAGGACGGCGCCCCGCCGCCCGTGGACCTCGCCGCCGAGCGCCGGGTCGGCGACTTCGTCCGCGCCGCTATCCTGCAGGGCGACATCCAGGCCTGCCACGACGCGAGCGACGGCGGGGTTCTGGTGGCGGCGGCGGAGATGGCGCTGGCCGGCGATGTCGGCCTCGTGCTTCTCCCCGGCCCGGACGGGATCGCGCCCCACGCCTTCTGGTTCGGCGAGGACCAGGGCCGCTACCTCGCCGCCACCGCCGCGCCACAGGCGCTGCTCGCCGCCGCCGAGCGGGCCGGCATCCCCGCCCGCACCCTGGGCCGGGCCGATACCCGAGCGGGGGACTTGGTTCTTCCCGACGGCCGGTCCATATCATTGCGCGTGCTGCGCGACGCCCATGAGGCGACGCTGCCGCGGCTGATGGGGGAGGTGCTCTGATGGCGATGTCCGCCGGCGAGATCGAGGCGCTGATCAAGGCCGCGCTGCCCGACGCCCAGGTCACCATCGAGGACCTTGCCGGCGATGGCGACCACTACGCCGCCACCGTGGTCTCGGCCCGGTTCCGCGGCCTCTCCCGCGTCCGCCAGCACCAGCTCGTCTATGCCGCGTTGCAGGGCCGCATGGGCGGCGCGCTGCATGCGCTGGCCCTGCAAACCTCCGCCCCGGAATGAGGACCACGATGACCGACCCCGTCCACCAGCAGATCGCCGCCGAGATCGAGGCGAACCCCGTGGTGCTCTACATGAAGGGCACGCCGATGTTCCCGCAATGCGGCTTCTCCGCCCGGGTGGTGCAGGTGCTCACCCACATGGGCGTCCCCTTCAAGGGCGTGAACGTGCTGGAGGACATGGCGATCCGCGAGGGGATCAAGTCCTTCTCCAACTGGCCGACCATCCCGCAGCTCTACGTCAAGGGCGAGTTCGTCGGCGGCTGCGACATCGTGACGGAGATGTTCCAGTCCGGCGAACTGGCGACGCTGTTGCAGGAAAAGGGCGTGCCGCACCGCACGGCCGCCTGATGCGCCGGGGCGGGCGCCCGGTCGCGGCGGCCCGCCCTCGCGTCGCTACTCCGCCCGCGCCACCACCCGCACCTCGACGCGCACCTGCCGGCCGATCCAGCCGCCCGAGCGATCGGTGCGTTCCCCGATGCCGAAGGCAAGCCGGTCCAGCACCGCCTCCCCCTCCATCCGCGCGACGCCGCCCTCGACCGAGAGGCGGAAGGCCAGCCGCGCCGGCTGCGTGCGCCCGCGCAGCGTCACGGTGCCCTCCGCGACATAGGAGCCATCCGGCAGCCGCGACGCCCCGGTCAGCGAGAACCGCGCCTCAGGAAACTGTGTCGGCGCGAACCAGTCGGCATCCTGCAGCGCCTGGTCGTGCATGGGCCGGCCCGTCTCGGCGGACTGGGTGGCGATGCGGACCTCGACGCGCGCCGTCTCCGGCCGCTCCGGGTCGAAGGCGATGTCGGCCTCGAAGCGGCGGAACTCGCCGCGCACCGGGCGGCCCGCCTCGGTCGCCTCGAAGAACAGGCGGCTCGCCTCGGCGTCCATGCGCCAGCGCGGCGCATCGGCCAGCGACGGTGCGGCGGCCAGCAGCAGCGCCGCGAGCGTCCCGCGCCACATCGGCTCAGCCCGTGACGGCGCTGGCCGGCACGAAGACGTGCCCGTCCATGATCTTGCGCGCGGTGCGGATCACGCCGCCCGCGACGTCCATCGCGGCACCCTGGCCCGTCGTGCGCAGCGCGACGGAGAAGATGCCCGACGGATGTTCGATGATCACCTCGCGGTCGTCGCCCGGCGCCATCACCGCGATGCCCTCGGCGACCGAGCCCTGCAGCGCGCAGCAGGTGGCGACGCAGAGCGCGCCGGTGACGGCATGCGCCGCATGCGTCTTGTGCGGCACGAAGTAGCGCGAGGTGACCGAGCCGCCGTTGCGCGGCGGGGCGAGCAGCGCGACCTTCGGGATCACCTTGTCGGCGACGTCGCCGAAGCCCATGCGCCGCCCGGCCTCGCGGCGCAGCGGCTCCATGCGCGCGAAGAAATCGCGGTCGGCGTCGAGTTCGGCCGGCGTCTCATAGCCCGTCTTGCCGAAGTCCGCGGCGCGGAAGATCACCATCGGCATGGCGACGTCGATCAAGCTGGCCTCGATGCCGCCCAGGTCCTCGCGCGGCTTGCCCGTCGGCAGCAGCGCGCCCGCCTTCGATCCGACGACATCCATGAAGTTCAGCCGGATCTCCGCCGCCGTGCCGGGCACGCCGTCTATCGCGGTCGAGCCCGTGTAGCGGACGCGGCGGCCCGGCGTCTGCACCAGCGCCTCGATGCGGCTTTCGGTGTTGACGTTGAAGATGACGACGCGCGTCACCCCGTCCTCGGCCGGCACGAGGCCGCGCTCGATCGCGAAGGGGCCGACGCCCGCCAGCATGTTCCCGCAGGAGGGCGAGGTGTCCACGATCGGCTTGTCCACGCTCACCTGCGCGAACAGATAGTCCACGTCGCAGCCCGGCCGCGTGGACTTGGAGACCATCGCGACCTTGCTGGTCAGCGTGTCGGCGCCGCCGAGACCGTCGATCTGCCGCGCATCGGGCGAGCCCATGGCGGCCAGCAGCACGCGGTCGCGCGCCGCGGTGTCGGCCGGCAGGTCGTCGCGCAGGAAATACGGCCCGCGGCTGGTGCCGCCGCGCATGAACAGGCAGGGGATCGCGATCAGGTCTTCCATCGGTGTCTCTTCGGCTCAGCGGAAGGGCCAGGGCAGGCGGTAGTAGTCCTGCAGCAGCCCGCCTGGGAACACGAGGTTCAGGAAGGAGGCAAGCGCAAGGATGAAGCCGCAGGCCGCCGCCGTCAGCAGCAGCGTCGCGACCGGCCTGGTGCGCGCCACCACGGTGAGGAACACGACGAACCACGCCACCAACGCGGCGAAGAAGCCGACCAGCGCGACGCCGCCGATGAAGCCCGCGAACCACAGCAGGAAGGGCCAGGGCCCGCGGTCGGTCGCGTTCGCCTCGGTGTCGAAGTTGGCAGAGCCGGCCTTCACCGGGCCGCGCAGCTGCGCCGCCATCACCAGCGCCACCATGGCGAAGCCGAGGCTGCCGACGATCACCGGGAACAGCATGGCGAGGTAGGAGTTCTTCAGCCCCTCGGCCACGACGAAGGCGAAGATGGCGAGCAGCAGCGCGCCGAAGGCGATCTGCGGCCCCATGCGCCGCGCGCGCGAGGTCTCGATCGAGCCCTCGGTGTTCACCGCGCTGCTCGACTTGCGCAGCCCCGCCCACAGCGACAGCAGGGTGAGGGCGAGGATGACCAGCACGAGCGGCCGCGTGAGGAAGTCGAGCCCGGAGAACTGCACCGCCTGGTAGAGATACCGCTCCGCGCCGAGCGACAGCACGAACCCGATCAGGAAGGCCGGGCGCGACCAGCCGAAGCGCCGCATCAACACGCCGAGCACGCCGATGCCGAGCAGCGCCAGCAGGTCGTTGAAGCTTCGGCTGGCCTGGAACGCCGCGAAGCAGGTCACCATCACCATGAACGGCGCGATGAGCGCGTAGCGGATCAGCGTCAGGCGGCTGATCTGCGGCGCGAGCAGGATGCACATCGCGGTGCCGAGCACATTGGCGATCGCGAGCGACCAGATGATGGTGTAGGTGACGTCGAGGTTGCGGTCGGCCATCGCCGGGCCGGGCTGGATGCCGATCAGGATCATGCCGGCGAGGAAGATCGCCATCGAGCCGGAGCCCGGAATGCCGAACAGCAGGGTGGGCAGCAGCGCGCCACCCTGCGTCGCGTTGTTCGCGGATTCGGGCGCGATGACGCCGCGGATGTCGCCCTTGCCGTAGCGGGACCTGTCCTTCGTCGTCTGCATCGCGTGCGAATAGGCGATCCAGTCCACCACGCTGCCGCCGATTCCCGGGATGGCGCCGATCAGCGCGCCGATCCCGGCGCAGCGCAGCGACAGCCACCAGTTCCGCGCCACGTCGCGCAGGCCCTGGAACCAGCCCTTGCCGAGCTTCTGGCCTTCCGCGATGGCGCCGCCGTTGCGCAGCAGGTCGAACATCTCGGGCAGGGCGAAGATGCCGAGGCCGACGATGACCAGCGCGAGGCCGTCCGAGAGATACAGCGTGTCGAAGTCCATCCGGTATTCGCCGGTGGCGGGCGCCGCGCCGATCATGCCGAAGGCGAGGCCGAGGCAGGCCGCCGCCACGCCCTTCGCCAGGTTGCCGCCCGACAGCGCGGCCACCGTGGAGAGCCCGAACAGCGTCAGCATGAACAGCTCGGCCGAGCCGAACAGCAGGATGATGGGCCGTGCCGCCAGCACCGCGCCGGTCAGCAGCAGGGCGCCGAACAGCCCGCCGAACATCGAGGCGAAGAAGGCGGCCGACAGGGCGCGCGCCGCCTCGCCCTGCTTGGCCAGCGGGAAGCCGTCGAGCACCGTCGCCTGGCTCGCCGAGGAGCCGGGGATGCCCATCAGCACCGAGGAGAAAGTGTCGGCCGTCGGCACCACGGCGACGAGGCCGATCAGCATGGCGATCGCCGACACCGGGTCCATGCCGTAGATGAAGGGCAGCAGCAGCGACAGCCCGGCGATGCCGCCCAAGCCCGGCAGAACGCCGATCACCAGACCGACCGAGACGCCGAGCAGCATGAAGGCGAAGCGCTCGAGCGTCAGCAGGCCGAGCAGGGCGGAGAAGATCACGTCCATCATGGCGTGCTCGGCCTTTCCGGGGACGCGGAGGCGGCCCCGATCTCAGAAGCGGACGTTGTGGTGCTGCGCCAGGAAGTCGCGGACCCAGTCGCGGGCCTGCGGCGAGATCGTCGTCGCCACGCGGTAGAGTTCGTCCGCCGCGGCGCCGACCGCCTGCGGGTAGTCGCCCAGCACCTCGCCGCGGTTGGCGACGAGTTCGGGATCGGCGACGACGCGCTCGAACGCCGCGCGGTAGGCGGCGATGATGGCGGGCGGCGTCTCGCGCTTCAGCACCGCCGGCTTCTGGCCCGCGAAGGCGGCGACCGAGCAGGCGAGATACGCCTCATACGCCGGGCCGGAGGGCGGGCGGCCGTGCAGGCGGGCGAACACCTCCTCGAAGGTCGGGATGTCGGGGAAGGACGGGTCGCGCGCGACCTGGCCGTTCGGCCCGATCACGCCGTAGGAGAACAGCGGCACGGCGGTGCCGGCGCGCACCATGGGCTGCACCTGGGTCAGGTAGGCCGGCGTCGTCTGGTGGTCGATCGAGGCGTCGCCGCGCTCGACCGCGAGCCGCGCCTCGCCGCGCCCGCGCATGCCCCACACGAAGCGGACGTTGAGGCCGAGCACATGCAGCGCCAGGATCGGCACGACGTCGAGGCCGCTCGCCGTCTGCCCCGGGAACACCAGCTCCTGGCCGCGCAGACGCTCGATCTGCTCGACGGAGCTGATGCCCGTGCGCGCATGCACCCACACCACGCCGCCGGTCGGGCTGACCAGCACCGGCACCCAGTTCGCGTAGTCGTAGCGCACGCGCCGGTCGCCGAGCAGATACGGCAGCTGCGTGGAGGCCGAGGCGCCGAAGAAGGTCAGCCCATCCGGCCGCGCCCGCGCCGCGAACTCGTTGGCGCCGGTGATCGAGCCGCCGCCCGGGATGTTGCGGATGACGACATTCGGCCGCCCCGGCAGGTGCCGCGACACGAAGGGCGCGAGGAAGCGCGCCCATACATCGCTGCCGCCGGCCTCGGCGAAGGGGATGATCCACTCGATCGTCTGCCCGGCGAAGCTGACCGGCGCCTGCGCGCGCGCCGCACCGGCCAATGGCAGGGCGGCGGCGGCGCCGAGCGCGGCGCGGCGGGTGATCGGGGCCATGGCCGTTCCCTCAGTTGAAGCGGACATTGTGGTTGGCGGCGAGGAAGTTGCGCGCCCATTCGCGCGCCGCCGGGTCTATCGTCGTGGCGATGCGGTAGAGCGGCTCGACCGCGTCGCCCACCGCCTGCTCGTAGTCGCCGAGCGCCTCGCCCTTGTTCGCCTGCAGCTCCGGGTCGGCCACCGCGGCGGCGAAGGCGGCGCGGTAGGCGGCGACGATGTTGGCCGGCGTGCGCGGCGGCAGCATCGCCGGCTTCTGCGCCGCGAAGCCCGAGGCGAAGAACGCCATGTAGGCGTTGAACTCGACGCCCGAGGGCGGGCGCCCGTGCATCATCTCATAGGCCTCGACGAAATGCGGCAGGTCGGGGAAGGTCGGGTCACGCTGCACCCGGCCCGCTGCGTCGAGAACGCCCCAGGAGAACATCGGGACCGCGTTGCCGCGCTCGATCATCGGGCGGATCTGCGACAGGAAGGCCGAGGAGGTCTGGTAGTCGATCGTCGCCTCGCCGCGCTCGAGCGCAAGCCGCCCCTCGCCGCGGCCGCGCATGCCGAACACGTGGCGGACATTGAGGCCCATGACGATGAAGGCCAGCATCGGCACGAGGTCGAGGCTGGTCGCGCCCTGGCTGGCATAGACCAGTTCCGTCCCGCGCAGCCGGCCGAGCTCGCTCGCGTTGCGGATGTTGAAGCGCGCCGGCAGATAGACGACGCCGCCCGTCGGGCTGACCAGCACGGGCGGCATGTTGGCGTAGTCGTAGCGCACCCGCCGGTCGCCGAGCAGGAAGGGGAACTGCGTCGAGCCCGAGGTGCCGATGAAGCTGAGGCCGTCGGGCCGCGCGCGCTGGTAGAAGTCGTTGGTGCCGGTGATGGAGCCGCCGCCCGGCACGTTGCGCACCACGACGTTCGGCCGCCCCGGCATGTGGCGCGACAGGAAGGGCGCCATGAAGCGCGCCCACACGTCGCTGCCGCCGCCCTCGGCGAAGGGGATCACCCACTCGATCGTCTGCCCGGCGAAGCTGACCGCGCCTTGCGCGCGCAGGGCGGGGGCGGCGAGGGTCGCCGCCCCTGCGGCGGCCAGCAATGCGCGGCGGTTGATCGTGGTCATCGGCGTTTCTCCCTGTCGGCCCGGCCTCTTTCGGGGCTCATGGCGAGGCATGACGGGACGCAGGCTCCTGGTCAAGGGCCGCCGCGGGCTGCGCCAGCCGCAGCCGCGCCAGCAGCCCCGGCGGGTTGCCGCCCGGCAATGCGTCGTCCAGCAGCAGCTCCCCGCCATGCAGGTGCGCGACCGCGCGGACGAGCGACAGCCCGAGCCCGGAGCCGGGCGTGGAGCGCGCGGAATCCGCGCGGAAGAAGCGCTCCCCCGCCCGCGCCCGGTCGGCCGCCGCCAGCCCAGGCCCGCCATCCGCCACCCTGAGCTCCACGACGCCGCCCGACGCCTCGGCGGAGAGCGAGATGCTGCCGCCCTCGGGCGCGAACTTGACGGCGTTGTCGAGCAGGTTGGCGATCGCCTGCAGCAAGAGGTCGCGGTCCCCGGTCAGCGGCAGCGTTCCGGGCAGCGAGAGGAGGATGCGCTGGCCCTTCGCCTCCGCCGCGGCGCCGTAGAACTCGGCGGCGTCGGCCGCCACCTCGGCCAGGTCGAGCGGGCGGAAGGCGGCGCGGCGCGCGCCTGCCTCGGCCTCGGCGATGCGCAGCAGCGCATGGAAGATGCGGATGATGGAATCGAGGTCGGCGATGCCGCGCTCGACCGCGCCGCGCAGCGCCGCCGGGTCGTCGCCCGCCGAGGCCAGCGCCTCCTCCAGCCGCGCGCGGGCGCGGGCGAGCGGGGTCCGCAGGTCGTGCGCCAGGCTGTCGGAGACGCCGCGCACGCCCTCCATCAGCGTGCCGATGCGGTCGAGCATGGTGTTCATGATGGCGCCGAGCTGGTCGAACTCGTCGCCGCGGCCGGAGAGGGGGACGCGCCGCGTCAGGTCGCCGCCCGCGATCGCCTCCGCCGTGCTGGCGGCGGGCGCCAGCCGCGCCTCGACCGCGCGCCGCAGCAGCGCGGCCCCCAGCACCGCGATGGTCAGCGCGACGGCGGCGGAGAAGCCGAGGCCCTCGGCGAGCACGCCGCGCAGCCGGAGCTTCTCGGCGATGTCGCGCCCGACCAGCAGCTCTGCGCCGTCGGCCAGGGCGAGATAGGCGACGCGCGCCTCCGTCCGCCAGTCGCCGCCGTCGCGGCGGAGCGGGATGCTGTGCAGCCCCGCCTCGCGCGGCATCGCCTCGGGCCAGGCGGGCAGGTTGCCGGCGAGGATGCGCCCGTCGGCCGCGCGCAGCAGATAGACGTTGAGGTTCTCGAAATCGAGGTCCATCCGCTCGTCGATCGCGGGCACGAGCGACAGCGCGCCGTGCTCGGCGGCGCGGGCGCCGAGCGAGGCGGCGTCGGCGCGGATCGCGGCGTCCGTCTGGCGGTCGAGCGCGCCTGCCGTGCCCCACCACATCACGGCGGCGAAGGCGGCGACCGCGGCGGCGAACAGCGCCGCGAACAGCAGCGCGAGCCGGAGCGCCGCGCTGCGCGCGAGCGGCGGCAGGGCGCCGCGCGGGAGGTTCACGGCTCGGCGCGGATCATGTAGCCGGCGTTGCGCACGGTGTGGATCAGCGGCTTCTCGAAGCCCTTGTCCACCTTCTGCCGCAGGCGCGAGACATGCACGTCGATCACGTTGGTCTGCGGGTCGAAATGGTAGTCCCACACCTTCTCGAGCAGCATGGTCCGCGTCACCACCTGGCCGGCGTGGCGCATCAGCTGCTCGAGCAGCCGGAACTCGCGCGGCTGCACATCCACGCGCCGGCCGCCGCGCGTCACGCTGCGCGCCAGGAGGTCCATCTCCAGGTCGGCGACCTTGAGGCGGGTGGCCGGCGCATCCACCGCCGGGCGACGGGCCAGCGCCTCGACGCGCGCCAGCAGCTCGGCGAAGGCGAAGGGCTTCGGCAGGTAGTCGTCGCCGCCCGCCTTCAGGCCGCGCACCCGCTCATCCACCGCCGACAGCGCCGAGAGGAACAAGACCGGCGTCCGGTTGCCCTGGGCGCGCAGCGTCTCCACGAGGCGCACGCCGTCCACGCCGCCCGGCAGCATGCGGTCCAGCACCAGCACGTCGAAGCTTTCGCTCGCGGCGAGGAACAGGCCGTCGCGGCCGTTCGTCGCGTGTTCGGCGGAATGCCCGGCCTCCTTCAGCCCCTTCAGCACGAAGCGGGCGACCTCGGAATCGTCCTCGACCAGCAGGATGCGCATCGCGCGGTTCAACTCCCCGTGGGCCGTCGCCCGATCTGCACCGGAATGCTCTGCACGCGGCCGTCGCGCAAGACGGACAGGCGCGCCTGGCGCCCGGGCGGCATGGCGGCGACGCCCCGCACCAGCGCGCGGCTGCCCTCCACCGGCTCCCCGTCCAGCCCGAGCACCACGTCGCCGGGGCGCAGCCCCGCGCGCGCGGCGGGGCCGGCGCGCTCGACGCCCTCGATCAGCGCGCCGCCGCGCTGGCCGCGGGCGGTCGGCGGCAGGTCCGCCACCGCGACGCCGAGCCACCCGCGCGGCACCGACCCGCCGCGGCGTATCTGCTCCACCACCCCGCGCGCGAGGTCGGATGGTGTGGCGAAGCCGATGCCGACCGAGGCGCCGGAGGGCGAGAAGATCGCGGTGTTGATGCCGACCACCTCGCCCGCGAGGGTGAACAGCGGCCCGCCCGAGTTGCCGGGGTTGATCGCGGCATCCGTCTGGATGAAGGCGTCGAAGGGCCCTGCCTCGATGTCGCGGCCGAGGGCGGAGACGATGCCGACGGTGATGGTCGCGCCGAGGCCGAAGGGGTTGCCCGCCGCCATCACCCACTGGCCGATGCGCAGCGCCGCCGAGGAGCCCCACACGACAGGCGGGCCGCCCGCGCGGTCCACGCGCAGCAGCGCGATGTCCGTCAAGTCGTCGCTGCCGAGGATGGACGCGGGCGCGGTGCCGCCGCCCTGGAACCTCACCTGGATGCGGGATGCGCCCTGCACGACATGCTGGTTGGTGACGATCAGCCCGCCGGGCTCCACGATGAAGCCGGAGCCGGCGCTGGTGGTCACCCGCCGGTCGCGGAACAGGCGCTCGTAGGGCGTGCCGCGGAACTCGGGCGGCATCTCCGCCGGGCGTTCCGACTGCACCGAGATGGAGACGACCGAGGGCAGCACGCGCTCGGCCAGGTCGGCGAAATCGGGCAGCAGGGCATTGCGCTGTGCGGCGGCGGGCTTCGCGAGGGCGAGGGCGGCGAGCCCGAGCAGCAGGCCCCGGCGCGGGAGGGGGGCGGCGCGATCCTCTGTCATGGCCGCTGGAATCTGCGCCTCTCCGCGGCGGTTTCCAAGGGCGGCGTCAGCGCGAGGGGTCTTCCGGCCAGTCATGCTTCGGGTAGCGGCCGCGCATCTCCCGCCGCGCATCCTGCCAGGCGCCGCGCCAGAAGCCGGCGAGGTCCGCGGTCAGTGCGATCGGCCGCCCGGCCGGCGAGAGCAGCTCGGCGGCGAGCGGGATGCGCCCGCCCGCCAGCGCCGGCAGGGACGCCATGCCGTAGAACCACTGCGCGCGGGCGGAGACGCGCGGCGGGTCCGAGCCGTAGTCGATCGCGGCGTCGCGCCCGTTCGGGAAGGCGAGGCGGGCGGGAAGCTCGGCCTCCAGCCGACGCCGGCCGCCCGGCGGCAGCAGCGCGGCGAGCAGCGCGAGGGTGTCGAGCTCGCCGAGGTCCGACAGCCGCGTGCGGCCGAAGCAGGCCGGGCCGAGCCAGGCCTCGGCAGTGGCGGCGAGCGCGGCGTCCGACAGGTCGGGCCATGCATCCGGCTCCAGCGCGCGCAGCCGCAGCGTGCGGGCCTGCAGGGAGCGCGCGGCATCGGTCCATCGCAGGTCGCGCAGGCCCCGCTCGGCGGCGGCGCGGGCCAGCGCCCGGCCGGCGGCCTCGGCGTCCGGCGCGGGCAGCGGCGAGTCCTCGAGGATCAGCGGGCCGAAGCGCAGCCGGGCGCGGGAGACGACGGCGCCGGCGCGGACGTCGAAGAAGGTTTCTTGCGTCCGGCGGAAGCGTTCGGGCAGCCGGGCTTCCAGCGTCGCGCGCGACAGCGGCGCGGCGAGGCGGATGCGCGCCTCGGTGCCTTGCAGGTCGAGGCCGGCGACCGCCAGCAGCGGCGCCTTCGCCAGAGGGTCGGTCGCCGGCAGCCGCGCGCCCTGGCCGGAGGCCAGGCGGAAGGCGCCGTCCATCGCGCCGCGCCTAGCCGCGATGCGGTCGGGGAAGCCGGCGGCGAGCAGGGCGGCGGGGTCGCCGGCGGCCGTCACGCGCGCCGGCACGTTCAGGCGGCGGCGATGCAGGGCGGCGGTGCGGCGGATGCGCTGGACGGCGCCGCGGTCGGCCGCCGGATGGTCGCCGCCGGCCAGCAGGTCCAGCCGCAGCGACAGGTCGGCCGGGGCGTCGCGGTCGCGGATCGGGTCGCGGTCCTCGATCAGGGCTGCGAGATCGGCGGCGAGCGCGCGTTCCGCCTCGTCGCGCGCCGACAGCATGAGGCGGGCGAGGCGCGGATGCGCGCCCATCCGCGCCATCAGCCGCCCCATCGCGGTGATGCGGCCGTCCTCGTCCAGCGCGTCGAGCTCGGCGAGCAGCGCGCGCGCGGCGGCGAGCGCGCCCTCGGGCGGCGGGTCGGGGAAGGGCAGCGCGCGCGGCTCGGCGCCCCAGGCGAGGCAATCCAGCAGCAGGCCGGAGAGGTCGGAGTCGAGGATCTCCGGCCGGTCGGCGGCAGGCAACCCGCGATGCAGCGCCTCGGTCCACAGGCGTATGGCGACACCCGGCGCCTCGCGCCCCGCGCGACCCGCGCGCTGGTCGGCCGCGGCGCGCGAGATGCGGACGGTGACGAGGCGCGTGAGGCCGGACGCGGGGTCGAGCCTTGGGGCGCGGCGGAAGCCGGAATCCACCACGATGCGCACGCCGGGCACCGTCAGCGACGTCTCCGCGATCGGCGTGGACAGCACGACGCGCCGCCGCGTGCCCGGCGACAGCGCGCGGTCCTGCTCGGCGGGCGGCAGGTCGCTGTGCAGCGGCAGCACCTCGGCGGCGACGCCGGAAAGACGTTCCTGCACGCGGCGTATCTCGCCCCAGCCGGGCAGGAAGGCGAGCACGTCGCCCTCGTGCTCCGAGAGCGCCTCGCGGATCGCGCCGGCCATCGCGTCAGGCAGCTCGCGCGCCTCGGCGATGTCGCGCGCGCGGTGGCGCACCGCGACGGGCCAGGCGCGGCCGAGGCTCTCGATGACCGGCGCATCGCCCATCAGGGCGGCGAAGGCGCGGGCATCCAGCGTCGCCGACATCGCCAGCAGCCGGAGCTCCGGCCGCAGCCCCGCCTGCAGGTCGAGGCAGAGGGCGAGCGCGAGGTCGGTGTCGAGGTTGCGCTCATGCGCCTCGTCGAACAGCACGGCCGCGACGCCCTCGAGCCCGGGGTCGGATTGCAGCCGCCGCACCAGCAGGCCTTCGGTCACGACCTCGACGCGCGTGGCGTCCGACACCGCGCGATCGAGCCGCGTGGCGAGGCCGATGGTCTCGCCGACGCGCTCGCCCAGCAGCGACGCCATGCGCTGGGCGGCGGCGCGGGCGGCGACGCGGCGCGGTTCCAGCACCAGGATCTTTCCGTCCCGCGCCCAGGGCTCGTCCTTCAGCACGAGCGGCACGAGCGTCGTCTTGCCGGCGCCCGGCGGGGCGACCAGCACGGCGTTGGCGCGCGCGCGGAGCGCCGCCGAGAGCGCCGGCAGGGCGTCGCGGACGGGAAGGTCGGCGGCGTCGCTCAGGCCTGGTTCCGCTCGATCAGCCCGCGGCGGATCTTGCGGCCGCGGCGGATGCGGTCCTCGATGAAGTCGCGCTCGCCCCAGCGTATGGCGCGGCCAAAGGCCTGCGAATCCTCGGTGAAGCGCGCCAGCATCTCCAGCACCGCCTCGCGGTTGTTGAGGAACACGTCGCGCCACATGTCCACGTCGGAGGCCGCGATGCGCGTGAAGTCGCGGAAGCCGGAGGCGGCGAATTTCAGCACCGCCTCGCGCGTCTCCTGCGCCAGATCATCCGCCGTCGAGCAGATGGTGAAGGCGATCAGGTGCGGCAGATGGGAGACGATGGCGACCACCTTGTCATGCGTCGCCGCGTCCATGGTTTCGACGGTGCTGCCCGCGCGGCGCCAGAGCTCGGCGACCTTCTCCACCGCCGGCGGGTCGGCGCCGTTGGGCGTCAGGATGCAGTAGCGGCCCTGGAAGAGCTCCGCGAAGCCGGCGTCGGGCCCGCTGAACTCGGTGCCCGCCATCGGGTGTCCGGGCACCAGATGCACGCCCGCCGGCAGGTGTGGCGTGATGTCGCGGATCACGCTGCCCTTGGTGGAGCCGGTGTCGGTGACGATGCAGCCTGGCGCGAGATGCGGCGCGATCCGCTGCATCACTGCGCCGATCGCGCCGACCGGCACGGACAGCATCACCGCGTCGCAGCCCCGGGCGGCGGCGGCGGCATCCGCCTGCACCTCGTCCGCGAAGCCGAGCTCCCGCGCGCGTTCGAGATGCTGCGCATTGGCGTCCGTCGCCACCACCACGCCCGCGATGTCGCCGCGCGCCTTCGCCACCCGCGCGACCGACGAGCCGATCAGCCCGACGCCGATGATGCAGAGCCGCTGGAAGACGGGCTCAGCCATGCTGCGCGAAATCGGACAGCGCGGCGATCACCGCCTCGTTCTCGTCCGCGAGCCCGATGGACAGCCGCAGGCACTGCGGCAGCCCATAGGCCGCCATGCCGCGGAGGATGATGCCGCGCGACTTGAGGAACGCATCCGCCGCCTTCGCACGCTCCGGCGAGCCGAAGCCGAGGAGCAGGAAATTCCCCTCGCTCGGCCACACCCTGTAGCCGGAAGCCGTCAGCGCCGCCGTCAGCTTCGCGCGCCATTCGCCGTTGTGGGCGACCGAACGCTCGACCCAGCCCGGTTCGACCAGCGCGGCGATGCCGGCGGCCATCGCCGGGGCGTTGACGTTGAAGGGACCGCGCACGCGGTTCAGCACATCGGCGATCGCGGGCGTCGTGTAGCACCAGCCGAGGCGCACCCCGCCAAGCCCGAACACCTTGGAGAAGGTGCGCGTCATCACCGTGTTGCCATAGCGGTCCACGATGCCCTGGCCCGGCTCGTAGTCGGGCCGCGTGACGTATTCCGCGTAGGCGGAATCGAGGATCAGCAGCACATCCGGCCGCAGCGCCTCGCGAAGCCGCGCGATCTCGGCGGCGGGCAGGAAGGCGCCGGTCGGGTTGTTCGGGTTCGCCAGGCACATCGCGCGGGTGCGGGGACCGACGGCGGCCAGCAGCGCGTCCACGTCGGGCTTGAGGTCCGGCTCCGGCACCTTGATCACCCGCGCCCCGGCCCAGCGCCCGGCGAGATCGTACATCAGGAAGCCATGGGCGGGCATGACGATCTCTGTGCCCTCGCCGGTGTAGGCGAGCAGCAGCAGCGTCAGCAACTCGTCGGACCCGTTGCCGCAGACGATGCGCGCGGGGTCGAGCCCGAAGCGCGCGCCGATCGCCTCGCGCAGCGCCTTCGCGGACCCGTCCGGGTAGCGGTGCGCCTCGCCCGCCGCCGCGCGCAGCGCCGCAATCGCGCCGGGCGGCGGGCCGAAGGGGCCCTCGTTGGAGGACAGCTTCATCACCCGGTTCACGCCGGGGACCTTGCTCTCGCCGCCCACATAGGGCTCGACGGAGAGGATCGAGGGGCGGGGTTCGACGCGCATCAGGGCCTCGGGGGGGTGAGGGGTTCGGCGAAGGCGCCGAGCAGGACGGCGCGCGGATAGGGCAGGCGGGCCAGCCGCGGCTCCTCCGGGCGGAGGAAGCCCGGCACCTCGGCCAGCGCGAAGGCGCGGCCGGCGTCGCGCCGCACCTGCAACTCGGCGGCCGGCAGCCCCGCCGAGGCGAAGCCGGCCGCGATGGCGGCGCGCGAGGCGCCGGGCGGCACCTCGGCGCGGATCAGGCTGCGGTCGGCGCCCGAGGGGTCCGGCGCCACGGTCGTCACCACATCGGCCGGCGCGGCGCCCGGCTCGGGCAGCAGCGGCAGGCGGGCGACGACGAACAGCCGCGGCGGGTCGAGCACCGTCCACCAGGCGGGGTCGTCCTCCGCCTCGCTGCCGGCGGCGGGCAGCACCGCGGCCGCCGCCTCGCCGGAGGTGACGTCGGCCAGGGCGCGCGCCGGGCTCTCGTGGCGGCGGAGCGGCGTCAGCGGGCCGAACTGCAGCCGGGCGGCGGCTTCGGCCGCATCCCCCTGCACCGAGAGCGTGAAGCCGCCCTGCTGCGCGAGGGAGGAGGCGAGGATCTCCCGCCAGATCCGCACCAGGAAGGCGGGCGGCAGGGGCCCGGAATGGTTCGCCAGCAGTCGCCTGAGAATCGCCGCCTCGCGCCCGGCGCGGAGCGGCGGGCCGGACTTGCTGCGGGACGCGGCGAGTTCGGCGACGATCGCCGCGCGGCGGCGCAGCAGGGCGTGCAGCGCGTCGTCCAGCTCGTCCAGCGCGGCGCGGACGGCGGCGAGGTCTGTCGGGTCGGGAAGCGGCGCGGTCTGGTCGGTCATGCGGCCGCGCAGCATTAGACGCGGTGGAGCGCCCCGCCAAGGCTGCCGCCCTCTCGGCACCGCCGCCCCGCTGGCCCGCCCCCCCATTCTGCCCTACATCCGGGCCTTGTGAGCGCCATCGCCCCCCTGCCCGACATCCAGCACCAGCGCGTGGTGTTCGCCGACGGGCTGACGCTCGATTCCGGACAGCGCATCGCCCCCGTCGCCGTCGCCTGGCGCGGCTACGGCAGGCTGAACGCCGCGAAGTCCAACGCCGTGCTGGTCTGCCACGCGCTGACGGGCGACCAGTATGTGGCCGAGCCCCACCCCGTCACCGGCAAGCCCGGCTGGTGGGACGCCGTGGTCGGCCCCGGCCGACCGATCGACACCGACCGCTTCTTCGTCCTCTGCGCGAATGTGCTCGGCGGCTGCATGGGCTCGACGGGGCCGCGGGAGGAGATGACGGATGCGGAAGGCCGCCCCCTCGGCCGCCCCTGGGGCGTCGAGTTCCCGCCCGTCACCATCCGCGACATGGTGCGGGCGCAGCATCTGCTGGTGCGCCATCTCGGGATCGAGCGGCTGCTCGCCGTGGTCGGCGGCTCGATGGGCGGGATGCAGGCGCTGGAATGGGCCGCGACCTACCCCGGCATGGTGCTGGCCTGCGCGCCGATCGCGACCGCGACGCACCATTCGGCGCAGAACATCGCCTTCCACGAGGTGGGCCGCGCCGCCATCCACGCCGACCCGGACTATGCCGGCGGCCGCTACTGGGAGACCGGGAAGATCCCCGCGCAGGGCCTGTCGGTGGCGCGCATGGTCGCGCACATCACCTACCTGTCCGAGCAGGCGCTGACGCGGAAGTTCGGCCGCAGGCTGCGCGGCGCGCCGGCGCTGACCTTCCTCGAGGACGTGTTCGAGGTGGAATCCTACCTGCGCCACCAGGGCTCCACCTTCGTGCGCCGCTTCGACGCCAATTCCTACCTGACGATCACGCGGGCGATGGACTATTTCGACCTGGCGGCGGAGTTCGGCGGCGACCTCTCGGCGGCCTTCCGCGGCACGGCGACGCGGTTCCTGGTGTGCTCCTTCTCCTCCGACTGGCTGTTCCCGACCAGCGAGAGCCGCAACCTGGTGCGCGCGCTGAACGGCGCCGGCGCGAATGTGTCCTTCGTCGAGATCGCCTCGGACAAGGGCCACGACGCCTTCCTGCTCGAGGAGCCGGAGTTCCACGCGGCCCTGGGCGGCTTCCTGCGCGGGGTGGCGGCGCGCGCGGGGGCGTGACGCGGGGTTGCGCCGAAGCCCGGCGCGCGTAGGGTTGGCGGCGTCACGGGACGGGAGCATGACATGGCCGGACGCATCGAGGCGCGCCTCAAGGATCTCGGGATCACCCTGCCGGAGGCCGGCGCGCCGGTCGCCAACTACATCCCGTGGACACGCTCGGGGACGCTGCTGATCGTCTCGGGCCAGCTGCCCTGGAAGAACGGCGAGATCCACCCCGTCGGCAAGATCGGCGCCGCCGTCACGCCGGAGGCGGCGAAGGAGGCGGCGGGCGTCGCCTTCCTCTCCTGCGTCGCGCACGCCAAGGTGGCGGCGGAGGGCGACCTCGACCGCATCGCCCGCGTGCTGCGGCTCGGCGGCTTCATCAACGCCGCGCCGGGCTTCACGGCGCTGCCGGCGGTGATGAACGGCGCGTCCGACCTGGCCGTCGCGATCTTCGGCGAGGCCGGGCGGCATGCGCGCTCGACGATCGGGGTGGCGGAACTGCCGGCGGGCGCGGCCGTCGAGGTCGAGGCGATGTTCGAACTGGCCTGAACAGCCGAGGAAGGAAGCACGATGGACAAGCCCGTCACCTGGTTCGTCGTGGCCGACGCCGGCCGCGCCGAGGCGCTGGTCAAGCGCCGTGGCGAGAGCGGCTACGACAGCGTGCGGACGTGGGAGAACCCGCTCGCCCACCTGAAGGCGCACGAGCTGGGGGACGACAAGCCCGGCCGCGCCTTCGAGAGCAGCAGCGCCCGCCGCAGCGCGATGGAGCCGCGCGAGACGCCGAAGGAGGCGTCCGAGCACGATTTCGCCCGCGAGCTGGCGGCGGCGCTGGACGCCGCGGTGCCGGGCGGCGAGGCGCAGCGCATCGTGCTGATCGCCGCCCCCCGGCTGCTCGGCGACCTGCGCCCGCTGCTGTCGCGCGCCGTGCAGGGCGCGATCGCGGCCGAGCACGCCAAGGACTACACGAGGCTGCCGCGCGCCGATCTGTTCGCGCGGCTGGACGAGCTGCGGCCGATCGGCGGCTGATGCGCGCGGCGCGCGGGGCCGGCGGGGCGGCCGCGCACGCCGCCATGCGCTTGCCGTCGCCGGGTGAGGGGCCACCTTTCCGCCCATGCCCGACGGCGACGGCCTGACGCTCACGCTGCACGGCGCGATCGCCGAGATCGCGCCGGCCGAGTGGGATTCCTGCGCGGGGGCGGACAACCCCTTCGTCAGCCACGCCTTCCTCTCGGCGGTGGAGGACAGCGGCTCGACCGGGCCGCGCACTGGCTGGGTGCCGCGCCATGCGGTGCTGCGCGACGGCGCGGGGCAGGTGGTGGCCTGCGCGCCGGCCTACCTGAAAGGCCATTCCTGGGGCGAATACGTGTTCGACCAGGGCTGGGCCCGCGCGCTGGAAGGCGCGGGCGGGCGCTATTACCCGAAATGGCAGGTCTGCGTGCCGTTCAGCCCGGTGCCCGGGCCCCGGCTGCTGATCCGCCCCGGCGCCGGCGTGTCGGCGGTGGCCTTCGCCGCGGCGCTGGCCGAGGCGACGGAGCGCATCGGCGTCTCCTCCTGCCACGTCACCTTCTGCACCGAGGCGGAATGGGCGGCCTTCGGGGAGGCCGGCTGGCTCAAGCGCGAGGGCGTGCAGTTCCACTGGCACAACGCGGGCTACGCCGGTTTCGAGGCGTTCCTCGCCGCGCTCGCCTCCCGCAAGCGCAAGCAGATCAGGCGCGAGCGGCGGGAGGCGGCGGAAAGCGGCCTCGCCTTCCGCACGGTGCTCGGCAGCGAGGCGACGCCCGCGCTCTGGGCCGCCTTCCACCGCTTCTACCTGGCGACCGTGGACAAGCGCTGGGGCTCCGCCTACCTCACGCCGCGCTTCTGGCCGCTGCTCGGCGAACGGCTCGGCGACCGGGTGGTGCTGATGCTGGCCGAGCGTGACGGCGTGCCGGTGGCCGCCGCGCTGAACCTGCGCGGCGCGGATGCGCTCTACGGCCGCAACTGGGGGGCGGTGGTGGAGGCGCCCTTCCTGCACTTCGAGCTCTGCTACTACCGCGCGATCGAGTTCGCGATCGCCCACGGCATCGCGCGCGTCGAGGCCGGCGCGCAGGGCGAGCACAAGATCGCCCGCGGCTACCTGCCGGTGGCGACCTACTCGGCGCATCACATCCTGCACCCGGGGCTGAAGCGCGCGGTGGCAGAGTTCCTCTCGCGCGAAGGCCCGGCGATGGCCGAGGAGCGCAGGGCGCTGGCCGCCGCATCGCCCTATCGCTGCGAGGAGCCGGGCTGAGCGCGGTCCTCCCGCGGGTGGCGCGCTACGCCAGCGCCGCCGCGCGCACCGAGAGGTCCATGTGCCGGTCCGCCGCCCCCGGATCGCGCCCGAATTTGCGGCGCAGCGCGATGACGTTGGCCAGCCCCTGCATGTCGATGCGGAGGTCGCGGTAGATGCCGCGCTCGGCGTCGAACAGCGCGGCATGCGCGCGTTCCGCCACCGGGCGCGTGCCGCCCTGCTGGTTGGCGAGGAAGGCCGAGAGCGCGCCCTCGCGGTTCGCGGGGTCGGCGCACCAGGCGACGCTTTCGCGGAAGGCGCGGGCGAAGGCGACGAGGCGCGGGCGCAACTCCTCCAGCCGGTTGCGGCGGACCATGCCGACCACGCCCTGATAGGCGCCGATCACCTCGGCCGCCCGCGCCAGCCGCCGCTTGCCGCGCGCTTCCGCCGCGAGGTCGAGCGGCGTGTTGAGCAGCGTCGCCGCCTGCCGCCCCTCGAGCAGCGCGGCAAGCCGCTGCGCGCCGCCGCCGACCGCCGCGAAAGTCACGCGGTCCACGACGCCCGCACGCTCCAGGATCTCGCGCAGCACGAAGGCGAAGCCGGTGGTCATCGCGTCCACCGACACGCTGCGGCCGGCCAGCGCCTGCAGGCTCTCGATCTCCGGCTGCGCCATCACCGACAGCAGGCCGTTGTCCACGCCGAACAGCGCGGCGAAGTCCGCGGGGCCGGAGAGCGGCTCCTCGCCCTGGCCGGAGTTGTAGGCGAGGATGTTGTCGATCGCGGTCAGCGCCAGGTCGAAGCGGCCCTCGTGCATGTCGCGAAACAGCGCGCGCGAGTTCGGCGTGAACGCGAGCGCGACCTCGACGCCCTGGCGGGCGAAGATGCCTTGCGCCTGCCCGGCCCAGATCGGCCAGTTCGACGCCCCGGCGAAGGCGATGACGCGAAGCGGCTGGGCTTGCGCGGCGGCGGGGGTGGCGATCATCGGCAGGGCGAGGCCGGCGGCGAGCGTGGCGCGGCGGGTCGGCATCGGGGCGTGTCCTCCGGGTGTGTCATTGGCCCGGAGCGTGCCAGCGCCGGGGCGGGCGTGCAAGCGTTTGCGAGCCTCGCGTCTGGTCAGCCGCGGGGCAGGCCGAAAAGCGGGCGCAGCCGGATGCCGAGCCAGCAGCCGGGGATCACCGCCGCCATCCAGACCAGCCCGTGCAGGCTGCCGGACGCCGCGCCGCCGATGAAGGCGCCGACATTGCAGCCGAAGGACAGCCGCGCGCCGATGCCCATCAGCACGGCGCCGAGCGCCGCGCCGGCGGCCCCGCGCAGGCCGAGTGGGACGCCGTGGCCGAGCCCGCCCGTCGCGGCGGCGGCCAGCAGCGCGCCGAGCAGCAGCCCGACATCGGACAGCGAGGAGTGGTTGGCCAGCAGCGGCCCGCCGAGGGCGTCGGCCGCAGAGGGCTCCGCCCAGAAGGGCGTGGCCGCGAGGTCGGCGCCGAGCGCCGTCGCCGCCTTGGCGCCCCACAGGGTGAGGCCCATCGTGATGCCCCACGGCATGCCGGAGGCCAGGAACAGCAGCGCGGCGAGCAGCCCGATGGCGGCCGCGGCCCCGAGGCGCGACACATCCGGCACCGCCCCGCCGCCGACCGCGAGCGCGCCCGCGCCCAGCAGCGCGAGCGTGACGGCGAGCCCGCCCCAGGGGCCGAGATGCTCCGGCAGGTCCACCTCGCCGAGGCTGGGCAGCGCCAGGCCCATCGGCAGCAGCAGGCTGCCCAGAACGCCGCCCAGGCAGAAGAAGGGCAGCGCCACCCACATCCGCCGCGAGCCCTGCCCGGCCGCGACCAGCACGCCGGAGCCGCAGCCATTGGCGATCTGCATGCCGACGCCGAACAGCATCGCGCCCGCGACGAGCGGCAGGCCGATCGGCGCGACGAAGCGGCCATGCCCGGGCGAGAGGCTCGCCACCGGGATGATGACGAGGGCGGCGACGGCGGGGATCAGGAAGCTGGCGGCCAGGGCGCGGCCGTCGCCGCGTTCCAGCAGCGCGCGGAACCCGCCCGCGAAGCCGACATCCAGCAGGACGAAGGCGGCGCCGAGCGCGAGCGCCGCGGCCAGCACCGCCGGCAGCGCCGGGTCGGGCAGGGCGGCGGCGGCGATGCCGGTGGCGGCGATGGCGGCCAGCGCCGCCAGCATTGCCGGCAGCCGCGCGCGCGCCGATGCGGCGGCGGCGCCCATTCAGCGCGTCGCGGCGGAGAACAGGCCGGGCGCGGCGCGGCGGGGCAGCGCGTTCCCGACGCCCATGGGGCCGGGCAGCGCCGGCAGGGGTGCGGCGAACGGGCGAAGGGACAGGGTGGGGAGGGCGGCCCGGCGGGTCATGGATGCATCCTGGCTGGGGCGGATGCCGTCCCTTCGCGCATGGCGGCGCCCGGGTTACCCCGCGCGCGGGGCGAAGATGGCGGCGTAGCGGACGGGATCGAAGCCGATCTCCAGCGTGTCGCCGTGGGCGAGGACGGGGCGGCGGATGAGCGACGGGTGGGCCGCCATCAGCGCCAGCGCGCGGGCTTCGGTCAGGTTCGCGGTGTCCTCGGCCGGCAGCCTGCGGAAGGTGGTGCCGGCGCGGTTCAGCAGGCGTTCCCACCCGGCGCGGGCGGCCCAGGCGGAGAGCGTGCCGGGCGCGATGCCGGACTTCTTGTAGTCGTGGAAGGCGTAGGGGATGCCGCGCGCCTCCAGCCAGGCGCGGGCCTTCCTGATGGTGTCGCAGTTGGCGATGCCGTGGAGGGTGGTCATTCCCACTCGATCGTCCCCGGCGGCTTCGACGTGATGTCGTAGGTCACCCGGTTGATCCCCCGCACCTCGTTGACGATGCGGTTCGCCACACCCGTCAGGAACGCCAGGTCGAACGGATACACATCCGCCGTCATGCCGTCCGTGCTCGTCACCGCGCGCAGCGCGCAGGCCTGGTCGTAGGTGCGGCCGTCGCCCATCACGCCGACCGTGCGCACCGGCAGCAGCACGGCAAACGCCTGCCAGATCGCGTCATAGAGGCCGGCGCGGCGGATCTCCTCGAGGAAGATCGCGTCCACCTTGCGCAGCAGCTCGGCCTTCTCGCGCGTCACCTCGCCCGGGATGCGGATGGCAAGCCCGGGCCCCGGGAACGGGTGCCGGCCGACGATCTCCTCCGGCAAGCCGAGCTCGCGCCCGAGCGCCCGCACCTCGTCCTTGAACAGCTCGCGCAGCGGCTCGACGAGGCGCATCCGCATCCCCTCCGGCAGCCCGCCGACATTGTGGTGCGACTTGATCGTGACGCTCGGGCCGCCGGTGGCCGACACGCTCTCGATCACGTCCGGATACAGCGTGCCCTGGGCCAGGAACTCGGCGCCGCCGCACTTCGCCTGCTCCTCCTCGAACACCTCGATGAACAGGCGGCCGATGGTTTTTCTTTTCGTCTCGGGGTCCGTCACGCCGCGCAGCGCGCCGAGGAACAGCTCGCTCGCGTCGCGGTGGACCAGGCGGATGTTGAAGCGGTCGCGGAAGGTGCGCACCACCTGCTCGCTCTCGTTCGCGCGCATCAGCCCGTGGTCCACATAGATGCAGGTGAGCTGGTCGCCGATCGCCTCGTGGATCAGCACCGCCGCCACGCTGGAATCGACGCCGCCCGACAGGCCGCACACCACGCGGCCCGATCCCACCTGCGCGCGGATCTTCGCGACGGTCTCGGCGCGGTAGGAGGCCATGGTCCAGTCGCCGCGGCAGCCGCATACGGCATGGGTGAAGTTCCTGAGCAGCGCCGCGCCATGCGGGGTGTGCACCACCTCGGGGTGGAACTGCACGCCGTAGAAGCGCCGCGCCTCGTCGGCGATGGCGGCCATGGGCGCGCCGTCGCTCACGGCGACCACATGGAAGCCCTCCGGCAGCCGCGTCACGCGGTCGCCGTGGCTCATCCACACCTGCTCGCGCGCGCCCTTGGCCCAGACGCCCTGGAACAGCGCGCTGTCCTCGGTCACCTCCACGAAGGCGCGGCCGAATTCGCGGTGGTCGCTCGGCTGCACCTCGCCGCCGAGCTGCGCGGCCATGGTCTGCTGCCCGTAGCAGATGCCGAGCACAGGGACGCCGAGGGTGAACACCGCCTCCGGCGCGCGGGGGCTCTCGCCCTCCGTCACGCTGGCCGGGCCGCCGGAGAGGATGATGCCGCGCGGCGCGAAGCCGCGGATGCGCTCCTCCGGCGCGTGGGAGAACGGCCAGATCTCGCAGTACACGCCGGATTCGCGGAGGCGCCGGGCGATGAGCTGGGTGACCTGGCTGCCGAAGTCGAGGATCAGGATGCGGTCGTGCTGCATGGCGGGCTTGCAGCATGGGGGCGCGCGGGGGGCAAGGGCCGACGCGCGATCGCCGCCATGTGGCGGCGGCGGGCGTGCGGCACAGGGCCGATCGCCGGCCTCGGCGCGGCGGCCTTCGGCCTGCCGCGCGGAGCCGCCGTCATCGCACCGGCGGCCCGAGGGCCGCCGGCGCGCGCGAGCTCAGGCGAGGCGGAGGTTGCAGGCCGACAGCTTGCCCTGCTGGCCGCGCTGCACGTCGAAGGTGAGCTTGTCGCCCTCGCGCAGCTCGGTGATGCCGGAGCGCTGCATGTCGCTGATGTGGACGAACACGTCGCTCGTGCCGTCGTCCGGCTGGATGAAGCCGTACCCCTTGGTCGCGTTGAACCACTTGATGGTGCCGTTGGACATGATGAAGTTCCGATCGAACATGATGTGCCGCCGCACGAACGCCGCGCGACGGGTCAATCATCCGAGAGGGGCGGGCATCCTGGGCTCGGCGCTCGATCACGAGCAGGGAGAGCAGGCCGAACCAAACGAGGCTGACCGGCGCAGCATACAGGCTTGTGGCGCGGCGGCAAGGGGAATCCGTCGGGGCGCCGGGATTCCTCGCCTGTGCGGTGGCGCGGCCCCGGGGAGCGGATGCGTCGCGCCCCCCCGCATGAGGTTCGCCCGCCTGATGCGGGACGTTCAGCCCGTCAGCAGCCCCGCCCGCTGCAGCAGCGGCCGGAACGCCTCGCGGTCGCGCGCCATCCAGGCGGCAAGCCCCGCCGGGTCGGCGGAGACGGGAAGGATGCCGACCGCTTCGAGACGCCGCTGCACATCGCCCTCGGCGAAGATGCGCGCGACGGCCGCGTGCAGCGCGGCGATCGCGGCCGGCGGCGTGCCCGCGGGCGCAAAGAGGCCGCTCCACGCATTCGCCTCGAGGCCGCGCACCCCGGCCTCGGCGAAGGTCGGCACGTCGGGCAGCCCGGGCGCGCGGCGGGTGCCGGTGACGCCGACGAGGCGGAGCCGCCCGCCCTGGTGATGCCCCGCGAAGTCGGCCGCGCCGGCGACGCCGACCGCGAGCTGCCCGCCCATCAGGTCGGCGGCGATCGGCGCCCCGCCGCGATACGGCACCACCTGGATCGCGACATCCGCCGCCGCGCCGTAGGACAGCGCGGCGAGATGCGGCAGGCTGCCGAGCGCGGGCACGCCGGCGTTCGCCCGCTCCGGGTTGGCGCGGAGCCAGGCGGTGAGCGACGCCAGGTCCCGCGCGCCGGTCATCGCGCCGGTGGCGAGCGCCGCGGCGAACTCTCCGGCGCCGGCGACGGGGGCGAAGCCCGCCACCGGGTCGTAGCCCGGGTTCGGCGTCGTCAGCGGCGTCAGCACCATCACCGAGGTGTTGGCGAGCAGCAGCCGGGAGCCGTCAGGGCGCGCCGCCTGGACGTTGCGCGCGGCGATCTGCCCGCCGGCGCCGGTCAGGTTCTCGACCACCACGCTGCGTGACAGGAGCGGCCCGATGCGCTCCGCGATCAGGCGCGCGAGCAGGTCGCTCTGCCCGCCGGCCGGGAAGGGCACGACGAGGGTGATGTTGCCGCCGAACCCGAAGGGCGAGGCCCCCTGTCCGCGCGCGGCGGGCGCCGCGAGCGCGGCCGGCAGGGCAAGCGCCAGGCGGCGCGTGATCGGCGTGTCAGGCATGCTGTCCGGCCTCCCGTCCGGTGTCGCCCTGCGGCCGCGACAGGGCGTCGCGCCTGCGGTCCCCCGGCGTCGCCGCCGGCGGGTCCTTCCGGCGGTTGCGGACGCCGGACGGCGCGGCGAGGGCGCGGGCCGGACGCCGCCGCATGCCGCGGATCGGCCCCGGGATGCCGCCGGGCATCGCGCGGGGCCGCGCGGCGACGGACGCCGGCGCGGCGGTGTCCTCCTCGTCGGCAGGGGGCACGGGCGGCATCGCGTTTCCTCGATCGCGCGGCGTCTGGCGGGCCGCTTCACGCCGAGTGTCGCAGGACAGGGGGCGGCGGGGCAAGTGTGGCGCGCGCCGCCGGCCGCGCGCGGGAGCGTTGCGCTTCCTGCCGCGCACGCCGCATCATCGGCGGGAGCGCCCGCACGCCGTGGCGCCGAGGGCGACACGCATGCGGCTGTTCTCCGACCGGAAGCGCCCGGTCCATCTCGGTCCCTATCCGCTCGAGCGCCTGGAACGCCGGGCGGATGTCCCGGACCTCGCCGCGGTGCCGCGCTTCCGCCCGCTGTCCTTCGCCCGGCCGGAGCGGCCGGAGAGCATCGTCAACGCCATGGCCGACCACCAGGCGATGATGGACGCGATCCGCGACGGGATGGTGAACCGCAGGCGCTCCGACATCCCGCAGGACCCGGCGGCGCGCGCGAACCACATCAAGGCGTTCTGCCACTTCCACGACGCCAGCATGGTGGGCGTCTGCCGCCTGCCGGACGCCGCGCTGCTCGACGAACCGGTGAGCAACCCGGGCGTCGCGGCGCTGGCGCAGGATCTGCGGACGCGGCAGACCAAGACGCTAGCCGCCAGCATAGACATGATCATGGCCGATCTCCGGGAGGCCATGGACGCGCCGCCCTCGACCATCGAGGGCCACAGCCACGCGATCGTCGTGCTGAACGAATACCTGCGCGACCCGCGGCCGGACGAGCCCGGCGCGGAATGGCTGGCGGACGCCCAGGCGCATCGCGCCTGCCTGCGCGCGACCGAGACGGCGGTGGTGATCGCCACCTACATCCGGCTGCTGGGCTGGGACGCCAAGGCGCATACCGCGACGAGCAGCGACGTGGACCTGAACATCCTCGCCGTCGCGGCCGGGCTTGCGGTCGCCGAGGGCGGCCGCCTGGTCAACCCCTATCTCGGAGAGCGTTTCGGCGTGGCGGCGGTGACCACCACGCTCGACCTCGCGCCCGACCGGCCGCTCGCGCCGCTCGCCGCGCAGCCCTTCTGGCGCAGCAGGGGGCCGGCATGGTGGCTCGGCGCCGGTTTCGCGAAATCGGCCTTCAACCGCGACCCCTTCGCGCGGCGGGACTATGCGCAGGGCCCGCACCCGTTCGAGACGCTGAAGCGCGTGGACCGCCCGACCACCTTCATCGACGAGCCGCGCGTGCCGCGCGTGCCGAAGCGCACCGACATGTTCGCCCGCGCGCAGTTCGGCGAGCTCGGCAAGCCGGCGCAGAAGGCCGCGGCCGGCGGGCACTACGTGCGCAAGGCGGCGCCGTCCGCGGCACAGCGGCGCATGCTCGGCGCCTTCGTGCTGTTGCAGGACGGGCCGCCCGCGGCCGGCCCGAAGCCCGCCGACCCGGTCCGCAACGCCGCGGCGGTCAAGGCCGCGTCGTATTTCCTCGGGCTGGATGCGGTCGGCCTGTCGCGCTGCCCGGAGTGGAGCTGGTACTCGCATGACGCGGCCGGCGAGCCGATCACCCCGCCGCACGACCAGGCGATCAGCATGATCGTGGACCAGGGCTACGAGACGATGGAGGGCGCCTCGGGCGACGACTGGATCAGCGTCGCGCAATCCATGCGCGCCTATCTGCGCTTCTCGCTGCTCGGGGGCGTGATCGCGCGGCAGCTCCGCAACCTCGGCTGGTCGGCCAAGGCGCATACGGTGATGGATGGCGAGGTGCTGCAGCCGCCGCTGCTGCTGCTGTCCGGCCTCGGCGAAGTCAGCCGCATCGGCGAGGTGATCCTGAACCCGTTCCTCGGCCCGCGGCTGAAGTCCGGCGTCGTCACCACCGACATGCCGCTGGCGCACGACAGGCCGATCGACTTCGGCCTGCAGAACTTCTGCGAGAGCTGCAGCAAATGCGCGCGCGAATGCCCCTCCGGCGCCATCACCGCCGGGCCGAAGCTGATGTTCAACGGCTACGAGATCTGGAAGTCCGACAGCCAGCGCTGCGCGACCTATCGCATCACCACCGAAGGCGGCTCGATGTGCGGCCGCTGCATGAAGACCTGCCCGTGGAACCTCGAGGGCCTGTTCGCCGAGGCGCCGTTCCGCTGGGCCGCGATGCATGTGCCGAAGGCCGCGCCGCTGCTGGCGAGGCTGGACGACCTGGCCGGGCGCGGCGGGCTGAACCCGGTGAAGAAGTGGCGGTGGGACATCGAACTGCACGAGGACGGCGCCTACCGACCGGCGCGCAAGCCCGTGAACGCGCGCGGCCTGCAGAAGGACCTGGTGGTCCGCTACGAGGACCAGACCCTCGCCGTCTATCCCGCGAATCTCGCGCCGCATCCCTGGCCCTATCCCTTCCCGATGGACCGCGAGGCCGGGATCGCCGCCTACAGGGCGCTGATCACCCCGGGCGAATACAGGGCGAGGCTGGCGCGCGGCGAGACCGAGGGGCTGGCGCACGAGCTCCGCGCCGCCGGCGAGAGCCCGGTGCTGCGCCTCGTCGTCTCGAAGGCCGAGCGGATGACGCCGGACGTGACGAAGTTCGAGTTCCGCGCAGCTGACGGCGCGCCGCTGCCGGAGTGGCAGGCGGGCGCGCATCTCGACGTGGTGGTGGCGCCGGAGTTCCTGCGCCAGTACTCGCTCTCGGGCGATCCGGCGGATCGCAGCGTCTACCAGATCGGCGTGCTGCGCGAGGGTGGCGGCCGCGGCGGCTCGAAGCTGCTGCACCGCATCTTCACCGAGGGCCGGCGCGTCTTCGTCTCGCGCCCGGTCAACCATTTTCCGCTGGACGAGACGGCGACGCGCACGCTGCTGATGGGCGGCGGCATCGGCGTCACGCCGCTGATCGCGATGGCGCACCGGCTGCATGCCCTCGGGCGCGACTTCGCGCTGCACTGCTCGGTCACGTCGCGCGCCGCCGCCGGCTTCCTTGCCGATCTGGCCGCCGCACCCTGGGCCGGGCGCGTGTCGCTGCATGTCTCCGACGAAGGCGGTCGCGCCGATCTCGACGCGCTGCTGGCGGGCTATGCGCCGGGCTGGCATGTCTACGCCTGCGGACCGGACCGCTACATGCAGGGCGTGCTCGCCGCGGCGGAACGCGCCGGCTTCCCGGAGGAGGCGCGGCATGTCGAGTATTTCTCGGCTCCCGAACTGCCGGAGCGCCAGAACCACCCGTTCACGCTGCGGCTCCTGCGCTCGGGCCGCGACGTGCCCGTGCCCGCCGACCGCGCCGCGACCGAGGCGCTGGCCGACGCCGGCATCCATGTGGACGTGAAGTGCTCCGAGGGGATCTGCGGCGTGTGCCGCTGCACCCTGATCTCGGGCGAGGTGGAGCACCGCGACGTCGTCCTGTCGAAGGCGGAGCGCGCGACCAGCATCATCCTGTGCCGGAGCCGCGCGGCGAAGCCGGGCGGGATCGTGGAGATCGCGCTGTGAGGGATGCGGCACCGTTCCGGGCAGGCGCCCGCCGCGGCCAGTCCGTCGCGGCGGCGCCTCAGCCGGCGGGGAGCCTCGCGGGGCTGCCCGGCAGCGGCAGGTAGGGCTGCTCCGCGATGCCGCAGGGCAGGATGGTGACCGGGCGGAGCCACACGCCCTCGGTCCAGAAGGGTTCGGTCTCCAGCCAGGCTTCCACCGCGGCGCGGTCCGGCAGGTCCAGCACGATCAGCGAGCCGACCGGGTTGCCGCCCCCCTCCGGCAGGATGGGGCCCGCGAAGCGGATGACGCCGCTGCGGCACGCTTCGGTCAGCAGCGGCAGGTGGCGCGGGCGCACCGCCTGGCGGTGCCCGGGCTTCGCCGGGTCGTCATAGGCCATCAGGAAGAACATCGGCCGCGCCTCAGTACATATGCTGGCCGCCGTTGATGGAGAGCGTCGAGCCGGTGACGAAGGAGGCCTCGTCGGCGGTGAGGAACGCCACCCCGCGCGCGATGTCCTCGACGGTGCCGAGGCGGCCGACCGGGATCCGCGCGATGATCTTCTCCAGCACGTCGGGCGGCACGGCGCGCACCATGTCGGTGTCGATGTAGCCGGGGGCGACGGCGTTCACCGTGATGCCGGCCCGCGCGCCCTCCTGCGCCAGGGCCTTGGTGAAGCCGTGGATGCCGGACTTGGCGGCGGCGTAGTTCACCTGCCCGTACTGCCCGGCCTGCCCGTTGATCGAGCCGATGTTGACGATGCGCCCGAACTTCCGGGCGTTCATCCCGTCCCACAGCAGCTTGCACAGGTTGAAGCAGGAGCCGAGATTGGTGTCGATCACCGCGTCCCACATCTCGCGCGTCATGCGCTTCATCGTGCCGTCGCGGGTGATGCCGGCGTTGTTCACCAGGATCTCGATCGGCCCGACCTCGGCCTCGATCCGCGCGACCGCGGCCTTGCAGGCCTCGAAATCGGCGACGTCGAACTTGTAGACCCGGCATCCCGTCTCGGCGGCGAAGGCCTGCGCCGCCGCGTCGTTGCCGGCATAGGAGGCGACGACCGTCCGCCCCTGGGCCAGCAGCGCCTTCGAGATGCCGGCCCCGATGCCACGGGTGCCTCCGGTGACGAGTGCGACGCGGCCCATGCTGGTGCCCCCCTTCCTGTGCCTCGGCCGCCATTGGGCAGGCTCGGGCGCGCGGGATCAAGCCTCCTCGGGCGGCGGCAGAAGTGCGGCCACGCGCTGCACCGCGGCGTCGCGCACGCCGAGCGCCGCCAGATGCCGCGCGGTCGCGTGCAGGTAGTCCCGGTTCTCGCCGAAGATGCCGCGGGCCCCTGCGATCCGCGCCGCGGTCTCCTCGGGCGACAGCGCGCGGGCGTAGAACGGCGCCGCCCGGTCGGCCACATAGGTCAGCGCCCGCTTCCGCGCCCCGGAGTCGAGCAGCGTGACGGGCAGCACCCGCCGCACATATTCGCCGCCCACCAGTTCGCGGCCGTCCAGATAGGCCAGCACCTCCGCCGCGTCGGGCGCTGCCACCCGCCAGGCCCAGCCCCGGCACGCCCCGCCGCGGTCGAGCCCGAGCACCAGCCCCGGCCGCTCCGGCGTGCCGCGATGGTGGCGGGAGACGATGCAGAAGCGCCGGTGCCAGCCGCGCAGCAGCGCCGGATGCCCGCCCGCCGCATGGAAGCCGGGCCGCCACAGCAGCGACCCGTAGGCGAAGACATAGAGGTGCCCGTCCGGGTCGAGCAGGGTCTCGGCACGCATGTCCGCGGCCGCCTCCCGCGCGGCGCGGCGGCGGGCTATACAGGGCGGGTGACGCACGGGGAAGCAGACAGCCGGATGGCGCGCGCGACGTCCGGCCGGAGGCTCCGTCTCGGCGTGGCCCTCGGCGGGCTGGCGCTGCTCGGGCTGCTCGCCGCCGGGCATGTCGTGCTGTGGAACGCGATCGCCGCGGCGATCGAGGACGGCATGGGCGCCTGGGCCGAGGAGCGGCGCGCCGCCGGGTGGGATGTCTCCTACGGCCCGCCGGAGCGCCATGGCTGGCCGCTCGCCGCCGCCGTGCGCTTCCCGGGGCTCACCGTCGCCTCCGGCCCCTCCTCCCCGGTTGCCTTCGTCTGGGCGGCGGGGACGGCGGAGGCGCGGATCGCGCCGCCGGACCTGCGGCTGGTGGAGCTGGACCTGCCCGATCCCCAGCTGCTGCTGGTGGAGGGCACCGAGCTGCGCTTCGCGGCGGAACGGCTGCTGCTCCGCTTCCGCGTGGACGGCGGCGCCCCGCCGCTGGGCGGCACGCTGGAGGCGTCGCGGCTGCGCGTCGCCCTGCCGGGGGTGCTGCCCGGCGGCGCGGGGGAGGCGGCGGCGCTCTCCGCCAGCCTCATGACGCGCCCCGACGCGACCGAATCGGAGGTGGCGCTCAGCCTGTCGCTCGCGGCGCAGGGCGTCACGTTGCCGCTCGAGGGGCCGCTCGGCCGCTTCGTCGAGGAGGCGGCGCTGAGCCTGGCCGCGAGCGGCCCGGTGCCCGGCCGCCGCGCGTTGCGCCAGCGGGCCGAGACCTGGCGCGATGCCGGCGGCACCGTCGAGCTCTCCGGCGTCACGCTGCGCTACGGTCCGCTGAGGGCCGAGGGCGAGGCGACGCTCGCGCTCGATGCCGCGCTGCAGCCGATGGGCGCCGGGCGGCTGGCGATGAGCGGCCACGACGCGGCGCTGTCCGCGCTCGTCGCCGCGGGCGTGATTCCGCGGGCGGCGGCGGTGCAGGCGGGGCTTGCGCTGCGCCTGGTGCAGCGGGTGCCGGAGGGCGGCGGCGAGCCGCGCGCCGAGGTGCCGCTGCTGCTCGAGAACCGGCGGCTGTCGGCGCTCGGCATCCCGCTCGCGCGGCTGCCACGGCTGTCCTGGCCGGCGCCGCCCGAGGCGGCGCAGTAGCCGCCGCTCACCTGCGCAGCGCCAGCAGGATCCCGCCGAGCGTCAGCAGCAGCGCCGCAACCTCGCGCAGCCCGAGCGGCTCGCCGAGCGCCAGGGCGCCCGCCAGCACGCCGACCACCGGCGTCAGCAGCGTGCCGATCGCCGCGGCGCCGGCCGGCAGGCGCCGAAGCGCCGCGAACCAGGCGAGGTAGCAGAGGCAGAGCGGCAGCGCCGCCATGTAGGCCATCGCCGCCCAGCCGCCGGGTGACAGCGCCGCGAAATCCGCCGTCTCCAGCAGGAACCCGCCAATCAGCAGCGGCAGGCAGCCGAGCCCGACCTGCCAGCCGACCAGCGCGAGCGGCGGCATGTCGAGCGGCGCGCGCTTCGTCAGGATGGTGCCGCAGGCGAACAGCACCGCGCCGGCCAGGATGATCGCAGCGCCCAGCCAGGCCGCCCCGCCGAGCGAGACATCGGCCGCCAGCAGAACGAGCACGCCGCCCATCGCCAGCGCCAGCGCGGCCAGGCGCGCCACCGTCAGCCGCTCGCCCAGCAGCGGCCAGGCCAGCAGCGCCGCCCAGGCCGGCATGGTGTAGGCGATGATCGCGCCTTCGCCGGCGCCGATCCACAGCAGCCCGACGGTCGCGCAGCCCATCCAGGCCGTGACGTTCAGGGCGGAATAGAGCAGCAGACGGGGCCAGGCACCCTTCGGCACGCCGATCCGCTCGCGCGCCAGCGAGGCGGCGAGCAGGAGGCCGGCCATCGCCCACACCCCCGCCCAGCCGCGCGCCGTCAGCGGCGGCAGTTCGGCCAGGAGCGACTTCAGGATCGGCCAGTTCAGCCCCCATCCGAGGATGGTGACGAGCAGGAACAGCGCGCCGAGCGTGCGGTCGCGCGCGCCGGGCGGGTCAGTGGGAATCGGCGGCTCCCCGGGCGGCGAGGCGCCGCTTGACGCCGGCAAGATGCAGCTCCGCCGCCGCCGGCTGGCCGGCGGCGACATCGGCGGCGACGCGGGCGGCGATTGCGGGCGGCACGGGCTTCACCGGGCGGCCGGAGGCGGCGGCCTTCAGTTCCGCCTCGGCGGCGCGCTCGAGGTAGTAGAGGTCGTCCCAGGCCTCGGCGATGGAGGGCGCCAGCACCATCACCCCGTGGTTCTGCAGGAACAGGATGTCGGCGTCGCCCGCCGCGGCGGCGATGCGGTCGCCCTCCGCGGCGTCGAGCGCCAGGCCGTTGTAGGCGGTGTCCACCGCGACGCGGCCCCAGAAGCGCAGCGAGGACTGCACCGCGAACAGCAGCGGCGGGCCGTCCAGGCAGGCAAGCGCGGTCGCGTTCGGCATGTGGGTGTGGAAGGCGGCGCGCGCGCGCGGCAGCCGGGCGTGGAGGCGCGCGTGGATGAAGAAGGCGGTGGCCTCGGGCGCGCCCTCGCCCTCGATCACCTCGCCCGATCCGGCGCAGAGCAGCAGGCGGTCGGGCGTCACTTCCGCGAAGGAGAGGCCGAGCGGGTTGACCAGGAAGAGATCCGTCCGCCCGCCCACCACCTCGGGCGGCGGGGCGTAGGAGAAATGGTTGCACACCCCCTCATGCAGCCCGAGCGCGGCGGCGGCGGCAAGGCAGGCGGACAGGTCCTGCCGCGCCGCAGCGAGCGCCTGCCTGTCCCAGTTGCCGTGCATGCCCGTCTCTCCGAACGCGGGATGACGCAGAATTGATCCCGATCCTCGGCACTCTTACAGCGGGGCGGCGAGCGGGCAAGCGAGGGATGGCTGGCGATGGCATCGGGCAACCTGCGGATCAACGAGAAGAGGCTGTGGGACAGCCTGATGGAGATGGCGGAGATCGGCGCCACGCCGAAGGGCGGCGTCCGGCGGCTTGCCCTCTCGGCCGAGGACATGGCGGCCCGCGCGCTGTTCGCCCGCTGGTGCGAGGCGGTGGGCTGCGCCGTGCGGGTGGACGCCGCCGGCAACCTCTTCGCCCGCCGCGAGGGGCGCGACCCGTCGCGCCCGCCGGTGCTGATGGGCAGCCACCTGGACAGCCAGCCGACGGGCGGGAGGTTCGACGGGGCGCTCGGCGTGCTGGCCGGGCTCGAGGTGCTGCGGGTGCTGCACGAGGCGGGGGCGGAAACGGAGGCGCCGATCGAGCTGGTGAACTGGACCGACGAGGAAGGCGCGCGCTTCGGCCGCGCCATGATCGGCAGCGGCCTCTGGGCGGGGCGGCTGGATGCCGCGGAGACGGAGGCGCTGCGGGACGCGGAGGGGGTGACGCTGGGGCAGGCGCTGGATGCCGCCGCGGCGCGTGGGGCGGCGCCGGCGCGGCCATTCCCGGCGGATTCCTACTTCGAGGTCCATATCGAGCAGGGGCCGATCCTGGAACGCGAAGGCAAGCGCATCGGCATCGTCACCGGCGCGCAGGCGCAGATCTGGCTTCGCGCGACGGTGACGGGGCGGGAGAGCCACGCCGGCACCACGCCGCCCTCGGCACGGCGGGATGCGCTGGCCGGCGCCGCGCGCATGGTGCTCTCGGTGCAGCGGATCATGCGCGAGGCGGGAGAGGCCGGGCGCGGCACGGTGGGCTCGCTGCTGGTCTCGCCCGGCAGCCCGAACGTGATCCCGGGCGAGGTCCGCCTCACCGTCGAGTTCCGCAACCCCTCGGAGGCGGTGGTGGCGGCGCAGGCCGAGCGCTTCCGCGCCGAGGCCGAGGCGGTGGCGGCGGAGGAAGGCCTGGCGCTCGTGATCGAGGAACGCTTCCGCATCCCGGCGCAGCCCTTCGACGCCGACTGCGTGGCGCTGGTGCGGCAGGCGGCGGCGCGGCTCGGGCTTCCCGCGATGGAGATCGTGAGCGGCGCCGGGCATGACGCGGTGCATGTCGCGCCGGTGGTGCCGAGTGCCATGATCTTCGTCCCCTGCCGGGATGGCTTGAGCCACAACGAGGCCGAAAGCATCGAGCCGGGCGAGGCGGCGGATGGGGCTGCGGTGCTGCTGGAGGCGGTGCTGGCGCGGGCGGGGCGGGCGGACGAGCACCGCTCGCGGAGCATTCGAGGGCTGCCGCCTGGCGCCGCGGCTTAGAGTCCGTCTCGAATCTCATGCGGAACGTGCGATGCGGCGTAGCAGGATGATGACGGAGGCGGCGTAGAGGAAGGCATTGGCGAGGCCTTCGGCCAACACCCGAAGGGTGGTAAGGCGATGGTAGCCTCGAAGTCCTTGGCGAGGCGGCGGTTGCGTCCGATCCAAGCGAGGCTTCAGCCAACGCCGCCAGGCGGTAAGAAGCGCTCGACCACCCAGCGGCGGGCATGAACGGCGAGGCTTCAGCCAACGCCGGCAGGCGGCAAGCCGACCTGATCCTTGGGCTTGCGCACGATCTCAACGCGGATCGCGGTGGCGTTGGCGACGCGATCGCCGGCATAGCCGCTGTCCATGAAGGCGAGTTGCACGAAGGGCCAGCGGCCACGCGAGGCGCGCATCAGCGGCGGGGCGCCGTCACGGTCCTGAATGTCGGCCGGGTGGTTGTCGAGCGTCAGCCCGCGGCCGTCGGTGTCCACCATGGCGTGGCGCTTGCGGCCTTTGATCTTCTTGCCCGCGTCGTAGCCGCGCGGGCCGCCGCTCTCGGTGGTCTTGACGCTCTGGCTGTCGATCACCGCCGCCGTCGGGCTGGCCTCGCGCCCGCACCGCTCGCGGTCGAGCATCACGAGATGATGGTTGATCGCCTCGAACACGCCGCCGTCGCGCAACCGCGCGAACCAGCGGTAAACCGTGCGCCAGGGCGGAAAACTGCCGGGCAGCAGGCGCCAGGCGCAGCCCGCCCGCAGCACGTAGAAGATGGCGTTGGCGATCTCGCGTAGCGGCCAGGCACGCCGCCGCCCACGACGCGGCGCGCCCGGCAGCAGCGGTTCCAGGATCCCCCATTCGTCGTCCGTCAGGTCACTCGCATAGCGCAGGCCCGCCCGGCTATGCTGCCGCCGGGTGGCCGGGGTCCACATCGCGTCTTTCGTCCAAGGTGTCGCAACCCGGTCGAATCACGATGCCGCCCGGCCATCCAGCCCCACTGGCTCATATCGAAGGTGTTTCGAGACAGTCTCTCAGGGTCTTGAGTTGCCGGGCGTAGTTGTAGGCATCGAGGAACAGGGCGAGGTGGCGGCGCAGCTCGTCGTGGCTGTCGTAGTGGTAGCGCCGGACGGTGGCCTCCTTGAGCGTCCTGTTCATCCGCTCGACCTGGCCGTTGGTCCACGGGTGGTAGGGCTTGGTCAGGCGGTGCTCGATGCGGTTCTGGGCGCAGGCGAGTTCGAAGGCATGGGCACGGAAGATCTCGCCGCGGTCGATCGCCGCGCGGATGAGCGGAGCAGCCGAGGGGCTGTTGCCGGGCGTGGTGAAGTGCTGGCCGTTGTCGGTGAGCACGGTGTGCGCACGGTAGGGCACGGCCTGCAGCAGGGCGCGCAGGAAGTCGGCGGCGATGCGCGTGGTGGCGCGTTCGTGCAGTTGGGCAAAGGCGAACTTCGAGGTGCGGTCGATGGCGACGAAGAGGTGGAGCTTGCCCTGCTCGGTCCTGACCTCGGCGATGTCGATGTGGAAGTAGCCGATCGGGTAGGCCTTGAAGCGCTTGCGGGCCGGCTTGTCGCTGTCGGTTTTGGGCAGGCGCGAGATGCCGTGGCGCTGGACGCAGCGATGCAGAGCCGAGCGCGTCAGGTGCGGGATGGTGGGCTGCAGGGCGTAGAGGCAGTCGTCGAGCGGCAGCAGGGTGTGACGGCGGAAGGCGACGACGATAGCCTCCTCCTCTACCGAGAGCGTGATGGAGCGCGGCTCGACGGGTCCGGTGGGGACTGTGGGGAATTTCGTGTGGGGGCGGGCGGTTAAGCATCAGGCCATCGCTCGGGTGAAGCGTTCGCCGAATATGACGGCGAACTGCGCCTTGGCCATCGCCCATTCCCTGGGTGGCATGGTCC
>Ga0272446_1001154_pt1 | contig 39270 bp, 27 predicted proteins | sample YNPCB0061_FD_194587 | JGI IMG/M metagenome (GOLD analysis project Ga0272446, IMG submission 194587) | Hot spring microbial mat communities from Yellowstone National Park, WY, United States - YNP-CB-006-1 | ecosystem: Environmental > Aquatic > Thermal springs > Hot (42-90C) > Sediment | place...
GCGGTGCGCCAGCGAAGCTGGCGCACCGCAACGCCAGATTCTGGCCCCCTCCCCTGGCAGGGGAGGGGGTAGGGGGGTGGGGTATGCGGGGCCTGGGGGCGCAACTCCCAAAAACTCTCCACCTGAGAGGAGGGTGATACACCAGCAAAGACGGCACGGGCGCGGCAATCGTCACCCGGCGGGGGGCGCGGCACGATCGAGCGCCAGGACGGCCGCGCCGGGAACGCTGCGCTCGATCTGGTCGCCGCAGCCGCAGTTGGCGGCCACGCGCATGTCGTTGTTCGTTGCAACGGCGCCGGGCGGCGGTACGGTGGTCGCCGTTACGCGCCTGGCTGCTCGCTATCTTCCATCAGCCAGCACGCCTCGACAGGGAAATGAACCTGGTAAGGCTGGCCGATTGACGGGAGCTGGAGGGAATGCTCGTTAAAGACGTCCAGGGCCAGCGGATGCCCCTCCACCTTCAGGCCAATGCGGACGATGGAGCCCAGGTAGGTCACCGACTCAACTTCGCCGCTGAGCACGTTGGCCGTTTCTGCAGCGCCGGGGTTAATCTCTTCAGGGCGCACCGCCAGCCGGATCGGACGCCCGTTCAGTTGAGCGTAACGCCCGGCGCGCAGCGATTGACTGCCCAGGCGGACCAGGCCGTGCTGAGGATCGGTCACGCTGACTGGCAGCAGGTTGATGTGGCCGACGAATTTCGCCACGAAGGCGGTCGCCGGATAGTTGTAGATCTCGGTGGGCGTGCCGACCTGTTCCACCCGCCCGTTGCACATGACGACGATGCGATCGGAGAGCGAGAGCGCTTCCTCCTGGTCGTGGGTGACGTAGATCGTGGTAATGCCCAGTTGTCGCTGGATGCGACGGATCTCCTGGCGCAGCTCGATGCGGATCTTGGCATCGAGCGCCGAGAGCGGCTCATCGAGCAGCAGGAGTTGTGGACTGAGCGCGAGGGCGCGCGCTAGAGCGACGCGTTGCTGCTGGCCGCCGGAGAGTTGGTAAGGGTAGCGCCTGGCGAAGCCTTCCAGTTTGATCAGTGCCAACAACTCGCTCACGCGCCGCTCGATCTCCGCCCTGGTCCTGCCGGCGATCTTCAGGCCATACCCCACGTTCTGCGCAACCGTCATGTTGGGGAACAGCGCGTAGGATTGAAAGACCATGCCTATGTTGCGCCGGTTGGGCGGGGTATTGGTGAGATCGTTGCCGTCAATCGTGATCGTGCCTGACGTGGGCCGTTCAAACCCGGCCACCATGCGCAGCGTGGTCGTTTTGCCACAGCCGCTAGGGCCGAGGAACGAGATGAACTCGCCCTGCGCGACGGCCAGGTTAAAGTCCTCAACCGCGATGGCGCTGCCGAACGATTTGGTGATCTTCGTTAGCTCAAGGTGCATCATGAGCACTCCCGATGCTCAGCGTCCGGTTATCTGCCTGGTCGTACCGCCCCGGCTGATCAGCTGGAGCAGCCCCAGACTGAACCATGTCAGGGCGTAGCTGATAATGGCCAGCGCCGCCGGCTCGTAGGCTTTGGTCAAGCCGAGCAGCGCCATGTAGGGGGCCAGGGCCGGGCGCACAAGGAAACTGGCCAGGATGAGCTCGCCCATGACGGTGGCAAAGGAGATCAGCGCGCCGCTCAGGATCGCGATGCGCAGGTTCGGCACGATGACAAAGGCCAGCACCTGGAACCAGTTTGAGCCCAGGCTCTGCGCCGCTTCGGTCAGCGTGCGCACATCGATGGCGCGCATGCCCACATCGATGGCGCGGAACATAAAGGGCATCGAAATCACCACGTAGCCTGCCACGATCAGCATATCGGTCGTCACGGTGCTCAGAGTGAGCTGGAAGGGCGGGCGCGAAAAGGTGCGGATCAACCCGAAGACGTACACGATCGCGGGAATGATGAAGGGCAGAATGGTGATAATCTCCATCACCGGGCGCGCCTGCGGCACCCTGAGGTACATCCAGTAGACGGTCGGCACAAAGATGAGCGTACTGATCACAATCGTGATCAACGCCATCAGCGTCGAGTACTGAAAGCCCTGCCAGAAGCGTGGATCGGCAAAGACGATCTCGTAGGCCAGCAGGCTGATCTCGCCGCGCTGCATGCGCAGCGAGAAGTCGAGCGTGCCGTACATCGGCAGGAAGAAGTAGAGGAAGGCGATAACGACCCAGAAGATCGCCCACCAGTTGGTGCGTCGTGCGTTCATGATCGGGTCCAGCGCGAGGCCTGGCGCTGGAGGGCGCTATAGGCGACAATCGTGACCGCCATGATAACGACCATGCCCAGTGCCATGGCGTAGCCTTCGTGCGGATTGCCCAGCACGTCGCCGCGGATCTGCTGGCCGATAAAGATCGTCACAAGCGGGATGCTCCCGCCGGTCAGCGCCTGGGCCGTGGCGTATGCGCCGAAGGCATTGCCGAACAGCAGGATGCTCGTGCCCAGGATGGAGGGGGTCAGCACCGGAATGGCCACATCGCGCCAGTACTGCCAGGTGCTTGCGCCCAGACTGGCCGACGCTTCGCGCCACTCGCGGCGTATGCCCTCGAGGGCCGGCGTGATCGTCAGGACCATCAGCGGGAACTGGAAGTAGGTGTAGGCCAGCACCAGTCCGGTCAGGCTGTAGAGGTTGAACCCGTGGTCGTAGGGGTTGAATGGGCAGAACGCAGCCCCATCGGCGCCCGGAAAACAGATCCCGCGCAGGATGGCGGTGATGAAGCCGGTGCGCCCCAGGGTCGCAATGAAGGCAAAGGCGAGCGGCACGCCGCCAAAGTTGGCCGCCAGCCCCGAGAAGGTGATGATGATACCGCGCATCCAGCGGGGCGCATTGCCGATAGTGACCGCGTAGGCGACAAAAAACCCGAACAGGCCGCCAATCACTGCGGTCAGCAGGCTGACCTGCAAGCTCGTGAGGTAGGCCTTGATGACATTTGGATTTCGAAAGACACCAAGGTTTGCAAGTGTGAAATCACCACTACTGGTAACAAATGCACCCGTGAACAGGTTGAGCGAAGGGACGATCAGGAAGACCAGCACGAACAGGAAGAAGGGCGCCAACCCGAGCCAGTTCCAGAATGTCTGTTCGTGCCATGGGTGGCTGCTGCCAGGACGCAGTCGCGGGGTAGTCATTGTGCGGCCTCGAACCTCCTCCAGACACGATGACGGGCGCGTTAGACATAGTTCAAACGCACGTGACAATCCAGCCTTTAGCTCCACAGCTCTACCGCTCTACAGACCGGCTGTGTGGAGCGGTGGAGCTGTGGAGCAACCGTCAAGCGAGAACGCCCGATCCTGAACTATGCCTTTTGCCGGGTTCACGCCGCCGGGACACGGGCTGCGCTGACCACGGGCGATAGCCGTTCCGTCTCGCCCCTGGTCATCACGGTGGTGTGCGCGCTGCTGCGCCCGCATGGTGTCACCTTAGTGATGCATCCGGCACGTCATTTGTCATGCTGAGCGTCGCGAAGCATCTTCTGACGCCTGATGCGGTAGACCCTTCGCAGAGTCTACCCGCTTGCCATCAGTCCTGTCCCCCGACTCGTGCCCCGCCCTACTTGATGTCGAGCCCGACGACCGAGTCCCACCGCTCCTTGATCAGCTCGCGCGCGGCACTGAGCTGATCGGCGTTCGGCACCACGGCGCTGTTGATAATCGCCGGGTCAGGCAGCTTGGTCTTCAACTCCTCAGGCACGACGCCACGCTTGAGCATGTCGTCCAGGCGGGCAGGCGTGCAGAAGCCCTCCATCCAGATCAGGTGCCCCTCGTCCGAGTAGAGGAATTCCTGCCAGAGTCGCGCCGCCGCGGGATGCGGGGCGAAGGCGCTGATGGCCTGCAGGTAGAAGCCGCCCCAGTTCACCGACGAGGGATAGACGATCTCGAGCGGCGGGTTGCCGTTGAACGCCTTGTCGTTCGCCAGGGCCAGGTAGTTCCACTGGAAGGTGATCGGGGTTTCGCCCTTGGCAATCGAGCCGGTATTGGCAATGAGCGGCAGCAGGTTGCCGCGCGCATTCAACTCCTTGAAGAACTCCAGGCCCGGCTCAACGTTGTCGAGCGAGCCGCCGTTGGCCAGTGCTGCCGCATAGACCGACTGCGCAGCCTGGTTCGAGGAGCGCGGATCGCCGGCGAGGGCGACCTGACCTTTGTACTTCGGGTCAAGCAGATCCGGCCAGTCCTGCGGGATGTCGCTGACCACATCGCGATTGATCTCGAAGACCATGACCCCATTGTAGTCGGTGTAGTAGTAGCCATCGGGGTCCTTCACACCAGCGATCGTGTCCCAGGTCATCACTTTGTACGGCGCCAGCAGCCCCTCGTCTCTGGCGAGCGGGCCAAAGGCCGGCCCAACGTCAATCACGTCGGGAGCCTGGGGACCGCGATTCTCGCGGTTGTCACGGATGGCCTGGAGCTCATCGGCAGAGCCGGCCTCGGGGTTGATCGAATTGACCTTGATGCCATACTTCTCGCTGAACGTGCGTATCATCGTGCCGTAGTTGCACCAGTCATCAGGCAGGGCGATGACGTTCAGCTCGCCTTCGGCTTTGGCGGCGGCAATCAGCGCCTCCATCCCGCCGCCGTCAGCCGCCGACCTGACGGTGCTCCAATCGACGGCGGACGCGGCGGGCGCTGTCGTTGCCGCGGGCCCGGCAGGCTGGGCCGGGGCCTGACCACCGCAGGCAGCCAGCGCGAGGGCGGCAATCAGGAACATGGCGAAGAGACCAGCGACACGGGTGGCTTTCATGTACGCTCCTTGCACTGTGAGGAGAAGACCCGCTTGCGAAGACACGCTGAACCAATCCCTGGCTTCAGGAAGACCAGCTTGGTCGGGCAACAGAGCCCACCGGGCAGCCAGCGTTACAGGATTGTCAGCAAGACTATAGATCGTGCAGATGAAGCGCTTGTTATGGGAGTGTCATCGCGAGGTTAAGGGCAACGCGGTCCTCAGCCCGGCTACTCACCGAGCAGTTCGTCGGCGGCGGCGAGCAGCGCAGCGATACGCTCGGGGCTGAGCGGCGGCTGCTTGCTGCGCAGGTAGAGCTCCAGCGCGCGGCGCGGGCTGAGGCCATCGAGCAACTCGGGCTCGGCGCCGGCAAAGCGCCGCCGGCCACTGCGCTCGACCCGCACTGCCACGGCGGCCACCACAAAGGCGCCGGCCTGCTCGAGCAGGCGGCGGAGCTCTTCGGTGCGTAGCAGGGCGGCCTGCTCGCGGGTGGCCTGCACCTCCAGGCGCACCACCGCCTCGCGCAGATCCTGGCGCCCGATCAGGGTCGCCAGCTGGCCCAGCGGGTCGCTGCTGCCGCGCACATCATGCTCGATGCTTACAAAGGGCCGCGCCCGCAGCGGGTGAAACGTCCAGCGCGCCTGGCCCCGCTCAAGCTCAACCAGCACGCAGCCCTTCGGCTCATCGCGCTCGCCGAAGTCGACCCGCTCGATGCTACCGGGATAGACCATCGGCGGGTCGTGGTGCAGGGCCTGGTGCTTATGGATGTGGCCGAGGGCCACGTAGGCCACCCCGGGCCGGGCAAAGACCGAGCGGGGCAACACGAGGTCCTGGCCCAGGGTGATCGCCCGTTCGGTGCCGACCTGGGCGCCGTCCAGGCTGCCGTGGAAGGTGACGATCGCGGGGTAGTCCGGGTCGAGCAGGCCGGCCTGCTCCTCGATGAAGCGCTCCAGGCGCCGGCGTAGCTCGTACTCGATCGCATTGAACGCCAGACCGCGCAACTCCTCGCGGCTCAGCAGCATCTGGCGCGTGACCCATGGCACGGCGAGGATCTGGAGCGGCCCGGAGCGAGTGGCGATCGTATGCAGCCGTGGCCGGTGGGCGATGGTCACGCCCTCCACCCCCAGGGCGTCAAAGATCTCGACCGAGTGGGCGCGGCCCGCGGCGGGCGAGATGTCGTGGTTGCCAGTCAGGATAAAGAGCGGCACGCCCGCGGCGCGCACGTGCTGCACACGGCGGGCGAACTCGCGCTGGTGGGTCGGGTTGGGCGTGCGGCTCTTGTAGACATCGCCGGCGATCAGCACCAGGTCGACGCCGGCTTCGAGGCCGAGCGCGATGGCCTCATCGAGGCGTGCGAGGTAGTCATTGAGCCGGCTATGCAGCCCGCTGGCCGGGTCGATGCGCCCGTAGTTCTCGACGCCGATGTGCAGATCGGCCAGGTGGAGGATTTTCATTGGGTGCCGGGGTGGGCCGCAGCAGCGGCTGCGCCGCTGCTGCGGCCCGACGGGGTACGATCGTTGGCCCTGCCTACCGCCCGCGGCGCATGATCATCGATGCCACCACGGCGACCAGGGCCACGAGCAGGATCAGCGGTAGCAGCCCGCTGAGGATGCCCATAAACACTGCGAGCAGCACCTGGGCCGCCATCGTGCCGATCACGGCCAGGATGAGCACGAGCAACGCCTTGCCTGTATCGGCGATGTTCATGCTCGACTGCACCGCCAGGTAACCGAAGTAGGCCTGGGCCAGCACCACGATGATCATCGCGATCGCACCGGTGAAGCCGATCAGCCCGCCGAGCACCGGGATACCGCCGAGCAGCGCCATGATGAAGCTCAGCGCGCCGGAAACCACCGCCAGCGGCGCGACGAACAGCGCAAAGCTGTAGGCCACCTCGTCCCAGCTGCCAGTCCCGTTCGCCATGCTCTTGCCGAGGTAGTAGATCATGCCGGTGAAGATCACGAAGTTGATCAGCGCACCCGTCACCCCGCCGACGAAGGTGCTGAACGGGTTGCCACGCACGCCTGGCAACAGGACCGTCAGGAAGGCGAGCAGACCGGCAATCACCGCGCCGGCGAGCACATACACCCCTGCCGTGCCGATGCTGCCGCGCTTCTCGTAGCGCTCGAAGGTCGCCACGCTGGGGTTGGTGATCACATCACGGCTCTGGGCCATCATCTCGGCCAGCGTCGTCTGGTGAGTCATTGCCATCGGAAGCCTCCTTCCACCCAACCACAAGACTGCAAGCGCAGTCCCGTCTATCTGGATAGACGCCACCCGCACCGCCAGTGTTGCAGGCAATCATAGCGGATCGAGGTGCATCTGCCAACATAGCTGGCCGGTGCAGCACCGGCCAGCTTTTACACATTCACGCTGGATTATCCCATGCTATCCCACACTATCCCACACGAATCCCACATCGCCGTGGGATAAACCCGGCACGCGCCGGCGGCGCGTGCTGCCTCCGATCGATGCGTGGTTGTCAGGCATTTTCAGAACTTTTGTTCGCAATGATCCGGTGGTATACTGAGACCGTGGATTCACCGCCCACGGAGCCGAGCATGAGCGAGCGCACGGTCTATCTTGATCACGCGGCCACCACCCCGCTGGACCCACAGGTGCTCGAGGCAATGCTGCCCTACTTTACGCAGCAGTACGGCAACCCATCGAGCATTCACCAGCCGGGGCGGGCTGCCCTGCAGGCGCTCGACGACGCCCGCGAGCAAGTGGCGCTGATCCTGGGCTGTACGCGTCGCGAGTTGATCTTCACCGGCGGCGGCAGCGAGAGCATCAACCTGGCGATCAAGGGGGCAGCCCTGGCCCGCCAGGCGGCCGGCGCGGGCAGCCATCTGATCGTCAGCGCGATCGAGCACCATGCCGTGCTGCACGCCGCCGAGTACCTGGAGCGCTACCACGGCTTCACGCTGACCCGGCTGCCGGTTGATGCGGCGGGCCTGGTGCATCCCGACACGTTGCAGGCCGCCTTGCGGCCCGACACGGCCCTGGTCTCAGTGATGTACGCCAACAACGAGATCGGCACCATCCAGCCGCTGGCCGAGCTTGGCGCGATCTGTCGCGCGGCGGGCGTACCCTTCCACAGCGATGCCGTGCAGGCCGCCGGCGTGCTCCCGCTCGATGTTGAGGCGCTCAATGTGGACTATCTGAGCCTCACCGCCCATAAGTTCTACGGCCCGAAGGGGGTGGGGCTGCTCTACGCTCGGCGCGGGGCGCCGCTGCTGCCGCAGATCAACGGCGGCGCCCAGGAGCGCCGGCGCCGCGCCGGCACCGAGAATGTGCCCGGCATCGTTGGCCTGGCCGCTGCCCTGACGCTCGCCGAAGAGCGCCGCCCGGCCCACGTGGCCCGGCTCGTCACCCTGCGCGACCGGCTGATCGACGGGCTGCTGGCCAGCATCCCCCAGAGCTGGCTCAATGGTGACCGTGCGCGGCGCCTGCCTGGCAACGCCAACCTCGGCTTCGCGTGTGTCGAGGGCGAGAGTGTGCTGCTCCTGCTTGACCAGGCAGGCATCTGCGCCAGCAGTGGCTCAGCCTGCACCAGCGGCTCGCTCGAACCCTCACACGTGCTGCTGGCGCTGGGCCTCGCCGCCGACGCCGCCAACGGCTCGCTGCGCTTCTCACTGGGCCACGGCATCAGCGAGGCCGATATCGCCTATGTCCTCGAGGTGCTCCCGCCCATGATCGCGCAGGTGCGCGCCATGGCGCCCTGCTCCCCCGAACGCGAAGCCCTCGCCACGGCTTAGGGGTCAACGGCTCCCCAATGTACCCCAACATCTGGTATAAACAATAGTACCAGGGCATCCGGACGATCTTGAGTCCAGGATCACCATAACAAGAAGGGAAGCCGCCGATGCCGTCGCTCGATCTCGCAAAAAGTGTACGCAGCGTCGATCTGGAAAAGGGCGTGGTGCCGATCTCAAAGGCTGCCTCGTCGCTTGCCGCGTTGCTCAAGCGCTCGCAGGCCAACCACCAACCGATTGTGGTTACGCAAAAGGGTTACCCAACCGGGGTGATCATCGATATCGAGCTATTTACCGCGATCAGGGCTTTCATCGAGCAGAACACCAGCAACGATGGCGCCGAGCCCGCCGCGGGCTGAATAGCCGATAGTCAATGGTAGTAACAGGTCGGGAGCGTAGGTCATGGTGGAGGCGCGGGAGGCGCGACGCGTGGGGCTGGCGCTGATCAGCCTGGCTGCACTGAGCTGGGGTACGATCGGCGTCGCGGTGGGCCTGCTCTACCAACTGGTGGCCACCAACCCCTTCTCGGTGGGCTTCCTACGGCTGCTGATCGCTGCGCCGGCTATGCTGCTGCTGAGTCGGATCATCGTGGGCCCCGCCTTCTGGCGGGTGCAGCGGCCGCATCTGCTGATCATGGGGCTGATCGGCGCGGCCTTCGCCAGCTATCAACTCTGCTACTTCGCGGCCATCCCCCGCCTGGGCGTGGCCGCCGCGGTGATGATCAACATCTGCAGCGCGCCGATCTTCACGGCGCTCCTCGCAGGCGTGGCCCTGGGCGAGCGGATCAGCCGGGTCACCGGCCTGGCGATGAGTGGGTCGATCGCCGGCACCGCACTGCTGGTGGGTGGCACGCCCACGGCAGGCGGCAGCGCGCTCTGGGTGGGGACGGCCCTCGCCCTGAGCGCAGGACTGTGCTACAGCCTGGTGGTGCTTGGTAGCCGGGTGGTGGCCCCCTTCTACCACCCGCTCCAGCCGATGACCCTGGCCTTCAGCCTGGGCGCTGTGCTGCTGCTCCCGCCGGCGCTCGCCACTGGCCTGATGTGGCGCTATCCGCCCACGGGCTGGATGCTGCTGCTCTACCTGGCGCTGGTGCCCACCGCCCTGGCCTATGTGCTCTACCTGCGTGGGCTGCGCAGCGTCCCGGCCACGGTGGCCGCCATCCTTTCGCTCCTGGAGCCCCTCGGCTCCAGCGTGCTCGCCGTGCTGCTGCTCGGTGAACGCCTCACGCCGCTCGGGGTCGGCGGCGCGGCGCTGCTGCTCGCCAGTATGGCCCTGCTCTACCTGGGATGAGGGATCAGCCGTGCCGTCCGCATCTGATACCAATTGGAATTGAGCAACCCGCATAGGTGTTACCGTCAGAGCGCATTGGAACGCCATGCGCGGCAATCCACAATCCAAAATCGGCAAGCCAAAATGGTATGACACGTTTTTTGGCGGATGAACCACGAAGGAGGGCGCAATGGGCTCCTGGACGGAACTGGACGCGATCTACCCGCCGGGGAAGCTGACCCCGGCAACGGCGCTGGTGGTCGCCCTGGGTCACCTGGAGGGTGCGCGAAGTGTGTATGCCGGCGATCGGCTGGCGGCCTTCCTGCCTGCCGGGCTCGGGCGCGATGCCGACCTGCTCGGGCGCGCCGAGCGCTACCTGGCCGAGGTGCCGCTGGAGCAGTTCTTTGCTGAGGCCCAGGCCCTGCTCACGGGGCGGCAGAAGCTGGTGATCGCCCTGCAGGTGCTCGACCGCGCCCTGGCCAGCGGCGCCGACGGCGCGGGCATGGCCCGCGCCGCGCAACTCATCACCGGGCTCGGCGCCGACGCCGATGCCGTGGCCATCCATCGCGCCACCCTGGCCCTGAAAAACGACCTGGGGGCATTTTCGCAGTAGCCCCTCCGCATACCAGGTGGCATTGGCAATCCCGCATTGTACCGCTCACCTCCACAGCTCGACAGCTCGACAACGTCCGGTGTGGAGCTGTCGAGCTGTGGAGGTGTTGTGGAGCTGTGGAGGTGAGCCAATGCGATGCCATCAAGCAGAAGCGGTATCACACCCCGGCGGCCTGCAGCGCCGCGCTGACGATCGCCTGGGCCTCGGCCTGGATGGCGGCCAGGTGGTCCTCGCCCGTGAAACTCTCGGCGTAGATCTTGTAGATGTTCTCGGTGCCCGAGGGGCGCGCCGCAAACCAGCCGTTGGCCGTCACCACCTTCAGCCCGCCGATCGGCGCGTCGTTGGCCGGGGCACGGGTCAGCTTGGCCCGGATCGGCTCGCCGGCCAGTTCCGTCGCCGCCACCAGTTCCGGCGAGAGGCTGCTCAGCACCGCCTTCTGCGCCGGGGTGGCCGGCGCGTCCATGCGCGCATAGACCGAGCGGCCGAAGCGCTCCTCGAGCTCGCGGTAGTGCTCGCCCGGGTCGCGCCCGGTCACCGCGGTAATCTCGGCCGCCAGCAGGTCAAGGATGATCCCATCCTTGTCGGTCGTCCAGACACTGCCGTCGCGGCGCAGGAACGAAGCGCCGGCGCTCTCCTCACCGCCAAAGCCGTACGAGCCGTCCACCAGCCCATCGACGAACCACTTGAAGCCGACCGGCACCTCGGCCAGCGGGCGGCCGAGCGCCGCCGCGACCCGGTCGATCATCGAACTGGAGACCAGCGTCTTGCCTACCGCCGCGTCGGCGCGCCAGTCGGGACGGTGCTGGAACAGATACCAGATCGCCACCGCCAGGTAGTGATTGGGGTTCATCAGGCCAACGCTGGGGGTGACGATGCCATGGCGGTCGGCGTCCGGGTCGTTGCCAAAGGCCACGGCGAAGCGGTCCTTCAAGTCGATCAGGCCGGCCATCGCCGCAGGCGAGGAGCAGTCCATGCGGATTTTGCCGTCCTTATCCACGCGCATGAAGGCGAAGGTCGGGTCGATCACCGGGTTGACCACGCTGAGATCGAGGCCATAGCGCTCGGCGATCGGCGCCCAGAAGGGCAGCGAGGCGCCACCCATCGGGTCGACGCCGAGCTTCAGGCCCGCCGCGCGGATGGCCGCCATATCCAGCACGTTGTCCAGGTCGGCCACGTAGGGTTCGACATAGTCGTGCATGTGGGTGGTATCGGCGGCGAGCGCCCGCGCGAAGGGGATGCGGCGCACCGCCTTGAGCCCGTCCTGCAGCACCTGGTTGGCCCGCTCCTGAACCCACTTCGTCGTGGCGGTGTCGGCGGGGCCGCCGGATGGCGGATTGTACTTGAAGCCACCATCGTCGGGTGGGTTATGCGACGGGGTGATCACCACCCCGTCAGCCAGGCCGTTGCGGCGCCCCCGATTGTAGCAGAGGATGGCATGGGAGACCGCCGGGGTCGGCGTGTAGCCCAGACCACGCTGGACGCAGAGCTCCACGCCGTTGGCGGCGAAGACCTCGACAGCGCTGGCGAGGGCCGGCTCGGAGAGCGCGTGGGTATCCATACCCAGATAGAGCGGCCCGTCGATCCCCTGGGTACGGCGCCACTCGCACAGGGCCTGGCAGATGGCCAGGATGTGGTCCTCGTTGAATGAGCTCTGCAATGATGAGCCGCGGTGGCCCGAGGTGCCGAAGGCCACCTGCTGCTCCGGGATGGTGACATCGGGCTTATTGGTGTAGTAGGCCGAGACGAGGCGTGGCACGTTGACAAGCAGGTCGCGTGGTGCCGGCTGGCCGGCAAGTGGATGTGCAGCCATTGGTTCGGCTCCTTCACTCGGGGTGGTCTTCCCTGGTGGGCCTATTATCGCAGAGAAGTGGGGCACGGATCAATCATTTCGTGCCGGCCTACCCACCGGCGCCGCCGGGCCGATTGTCATCCTCCCACACAGATGTGGCGGGCCTCAACTGACGGGCAGCGGGCGCGGCGGTATCATTGCGTCGATCAATCCAGGAGGTTCTCATGAGCGCCGGACCGTTCACTTGCCAGCCGTTACCCTACGACCGCGTCGGCTCCGGCCCGCCCCTGCTGCTGCTCCACGGCGCCATGGTCGATCGCGGCTACTGGCAGGAGCGCATCCCGGTGCTCGCCGCGCGCCACGAGGTGATCGCCTGCGACCTGCCGGGCCACGGCGCCGCCCCGCCGCTCGCCGAGCCCACCAGTGTCGCCGAACTGGCCGCAGCGGTGCTGGCCACGCTCGACGCGCTCGACCTGCCTGCCGTCACGGTCCTCGGCCACTCGCTCGGCGGCATGGTCGCCCAGGAACTGGCCCTGGCCGCACCGGGGCGGGTCAGCGCGCTGATCCTGGCCGACACCTGGTGCCGGCCCCGGGGGTACTTCGGTGAGCCGTTTCCCTTCCGCACCACCTACCTGCACTGGACGCTGCGCGCCCTCCCCGTGACGCAACTGGTCGACCTGATGGCCGCCGGGGTGGCCATGCGGACGCCGAGCATCCTGCCCTACGCCCGCCAGACGATGGGCCGCTACATCGATGACCGTGACAGCTTCCTGTTCATCTGGGACGCGGCCACCGCCTTCGACAGCCACGAGCGCCTCGGCCGGATCACCTGCCCCACCTTGATTGTGACCAGCGACGGCTACCTCTTCACGACCTATCAGGCTCAGCGGCTCGCAGCGGGCATCCCCGGAGCCAGGCTGGCCGTCATTCCCAACAGCGGCCACTGGCTCAGCTGGGACAACCCCACCGCCTTCGATGCAGCCGTGCTGGGTTTCCTCAGCACCCTTGGTCACGAATACGGATAGATGATAAGCGAATAACCGACGAGCACAGAGATGCACCGTGCCGCCATGGCGCCGTCCGTTGGGGCGCCCCGGCGCCCCGTCACACCGCCTCAAGGGCCTGGGCCAGGTCGGCGATCAGGTCCTCGGGGTGCTCGACCCCGATCGAGAGCCGCACCATCGCCGGGGTGATGCCGAGCTCCAGGCGCTCCTCGGGGTCCACATCGGCGTGGGTCATGGTGGCGGGATGCTCGGCCAGCGACTCGGTGCTGCCCAGGCTCACCGCCAGGTGGAAGAGCTTGAGCGCGTTGAGCAGCCGGAAGGCCTCCCGCTCGCCGCCGACGACCTCGAAGGCGATCATGCCGCCCGGCGCGCTGCACTGGCGGTGGTAGACCGCATAGTGCGCATCCTCCTCCGTCAGGTTGCCCAGGTAGTGCACGCGGGCCACCTTCGGGTGCTCATTGAGAAACTCGGCGACGTGACGCGCCGTCTTCATCTGGGCGGTCATCCGCAGCTTGAGCGTCTCGAGGCTGCGCAGCAGCAGCCAGCCGGTGTGCGGCCCGGCCATGGTGCCAAAGATGGTGCGCAGCAGCTTCACCTGGTCGAGCAGCGGGCGCGCGCCAAGGCACACCCCGGCGATAAGATCGCTATGGCCGCCGATGTACTTGGTCGCGGAGTAGATGACCAGGTCGGCGCCGTGGCGCAGCGGCTGCTGCCAGAGTGGCCCGAGGAAGGTGTTGTCAACCGCAGTGAGCACGCGCCGCTCGCCGCTGAGCCGGGCCGCGAGGCCGGCAAAGGCGGCAATGTCCACCAGGGCGTTGGTGGGGTTGGCCGGCGTCTCGATGTAGATCAGCGCCAGCCGTTCCGCCAGACCCAGCCGGCGCAACTCGTGTTCGGCGTCCGCCGGCGGCGTGCCGGCGCGGAAGCCCACCACCCGGATGCCAAAGCGGGGCAGCACGTGCTTGAGCAGGTAGTCGGTGCCGCCGTAGACCGGCTCGCTGTGGAGCAGGACATCGCCGGGGCGCAGGAAGGTGAGCAGGCTGGTGCTGATCGCGGCCATGCCACTGGCGAAGACCGCAGCCGCCTCGGCCTCGTCCCAGAGGGTGAGGCGATCCTCGAGCACCTCCAGGTCGGGGTTATTGAGCCGACTGTAGATCAGGCCCAACTCCTCGCCGGGGCCCTGGCGGCGCAGGCCATAGGCCAGTTCAAAGAAGGACTTGCCCTCTTCGGCCGTTTTGAAGACGAAGGTCGAGGTCTGGAAGATCGGGCACTTGATCGCACCCTCGGAGAGCTCAGGCTTATAGCCATAGCTCATCATCAGGCTCTCGGGGTGCAGCGGGCGCCCGTTCAGGAAGCCCTCGGGCTTGCGCTCGGCCATCATCGCCTCCTCGCGGCTGCGCGGGGCGCCGCCGCCATACGCATCAAGTTACGGGCTGCGGCCGTGCCGCTCACCCACACGGAAGGATGAAAGCTTTGTTGTGTTGGCAGTTTCTGCCAGCGAAGCTGGCAGAAACTGCCAACACAACGACATGTTCGCCTGTCGCGAGGCAGCCGCCGCCCTGCCAGGGGCGTATCTTGATGCGTATGGGCGCCGCCGCCCCGCCCTGCGCTCATGGTGCACCACGGGCGAGGCCAGGCCAGTTAAGCTTTGGCAACAATGCGGTAACGCTTGTACCGCCCCCCGCTGTCGGGCGCGCCACGGGGAAAGGCAAAGGCCGTCGCGGCGGCAGTCCCGCCACGACGGCCCGTAAGACCAGAGCGAGCCGGCGCTAATCCGCGCCAGCGGGGGCCTTGGTCGGCTCGGTCATCTGCTGGCCCTCGCGCTTGCTCTGCCAGATCGCCCAGACGAGGGCGGCGAGGCAGATCACCATGCCGATGATCACGCCGATGCCGATCGGCTGGCCGGGCAGGCGGACGGTGACCACGATCGGCGCGATGATCAGTGCGACCAGGTTGATCACCTTGATCATCGGGTTGAGGGCCGGACCAGCAGTGTCCTTCAGCGGGTCACCGACGGTATCGCCGACCACGGCGGCCTTATGCGGCTCGCTATGCTTGCCACCGAAGTTACCCTCCTCGATGTACTTCTTGGCATTATCCCAGGCGCCACCGGCGTTCGACTGGAAGACCGCCATCAACTGGCCGGTCAGGATGATACCGGCCAGGAAGCCACCGAGCGCCTCGACGCCGAGCAGGAAGCCGACCAGGATCGGCACCATCACCGCGATGATCCCGAGGCTGATCAACTCTTTCTGGGCGGCAGCGGTCGAGATCATCACGGCGCGCGCGTAGTCGGGCTGCACCTTACCCTCCATCAGGCCCGGGATACGGAACTGGCGGCGCACCTCATTGACGATCTGCGCGGCGGCGCGCGAGACCGAGCGGATGGTGAGCGCCGAGAACAGGAAGGGCACCGCGCCGCCGATCAGCAGCCCGATGAAGACGGTGGGCGCGGCCACGTTGATATAGGTCAGCCGCTGGGCTTCGGTCAGCACACCGGACTGGATCAGCGTCTCCTGGACACGCCCGACATCGGTGAAGTACGAGCCGAAGAGGGCCACGGCCGCGATCACGGCCGAGCCGATCGCGATCCCCTTGGTGACCGCCTTGGTGGTATTGCCAACGGCATCGAGATCGTCCATCACATTGCGGGCATTCTTATCGAGGCCGGCCATCTCGCCGATGCCATTGGCGTTATCGGAGATCGGGCCGAAGCTGTCCATCGAGATCGTGTTGCCGGTAAGCAGCAGCATCCCGATGCCGGTGAGCGAGACGCCATAGAGCACCGCGGTAAAGGTCACGGCCGGATCGGTCGAGTAACTGCCGAAGATCAGCACCGAGCTGAAGATCGAGGCGGCGATGACCAGGATGGCCCAGACGCTCGACTCCATCCCGAGGGCCAGGCCGGAGAGGATGTTGGTGGCAGCGCCGGTCTGCGAGGACCGCGACGTCTCCTTCACCGGGCTGAAATGGGTGCTGGTGAAGTACTCGGTCAGCTTATCGAGCGCGATGGCCAGGATGACACCCGAAACGGTGGCGAGGAAGGGGCGCCAGTCGGGCGCGCCGGTGTTCGGGTCGACCATGAAGAAGAAGCTGGCGATCGCGCTGGCCACCACCGCCAGCGTAGCGGCGATGTAGAAGCCGCGGTTCATCGCGGCCATGGCGTTGCGCCGGCGCTCATCGGTGGTGACGAAGAGGTTGCCGATCACCGAGGCCACCACGCCGATGCCACGCAGCACCAGCGGGAAGATGACGAAGCGCAGGTCGTACTGGCCATCAAAAAGCGCGCCAGCGGCCGCGTCGCCCAGCACCAGGCCCAGGATCAACGCCGAGACCAGCGTCACCTCGAAGCTCTCAAACACGTCGGCGGCCATACCGGCGCAATCGCCCACGTTGTCACCCACCAGGTCGGCGATCACCGCCGCATTGCGCGGGTCGTCCTCGGGGATGCCGGCCTCAACCTTGCCCACCAGGTCGGCGCCGACATCGGCGGCCTTGGTGTAGATGCCGCCGCCCACGCGCATAAACAGCGCGATCAGCGAGCCGCCGAAGCCGAAGCCAAGCAGCGCATCGGGCGCAGAGATGCCGAAGAAGAGAAAGATCAGCGTGCCGCCCAGCAGGCCCAGGCCCACGGTGAGCATACCGGTCACCGAGCCGGACTTGTAGGCCACCTGCAGCGCCGGGTTGTAGCCCTTGCGCGACGCGGCAGCCACCCGCACGTTGCCCTCGACGGCCACGTTCATGCCAACGAAGCCCACCGCGTACGAGAAGAGCGAGCCCATCAGGAAGGCGATCGCCCGCCCGATTGCGACCACCATCGTCGCGCTGTCGCCAAAGACCTCCTCGGCCTCACGGGTGGGCGGCACGACGAAGACGCTCGCTGCCAGCACGAAGGTCAGCACGGCGATCAGAATGGCGATGATGCGAAACTGCCGGCTCAGGTAGGCGTTGGCGCCAGCCTTGATAAACCCCCACACTTCCTGCATCTTCGCCGTGCCCTTGTCCTGGGCGAGGATCTGGCTGCGCAGGAAGAATGCGTAGGCGATCCCGAGGATCGAGATCGCCAGCACGGTCCATACCGCGGCCTGCTGAAGACCATTCAGATCAGTGAGTCCATGCAGCATCGTAACCACTCCTTCGTTGCGGTCGCGGGCAGACAGTTATGACGCTAATGCGGCGAGGGCGATCCACGGGACTGCGATGCGTGGAGCCTTCGAGGAGTATGCGCTGCGGGCGGTGATGTACCGTAATTATACCTGATCGCTTCAGACGGGGACTATTCTAACATACCCCGTTCACGCTTGCAAAGCGCAGCAGAATGCGCCTGGAAGTGTGCAATCGGATGTTGGGCAAAAACTGTGCAGTCCGCTACTTCCTGATCAGCGGCAGGCTCAACAGGGTCCGATCCAATGGCGGCGTGAAGCTGCCCCTGGCGGTGTAGTAGCTGCTGTTGCCCACCCGGTCGGTGGCCCGCACGATCACGCGCACACTGCCGATCGTGGCCGGGACGATCGCCCGGTAGGTTGCAGCGTCTGCCGGCGTGAACGTGATGCTGCGCCAGGTCGTGCCGTTTTCGATGTAGACTGCGCTGACCTCATCGATGCCCACCCCGGCGCCGCTGCCGTCGGCGCCCAGATCGGTTGCGCGAACCACCACCTCGGTCTGCGGGCTCTGGGCCAGTTGCGTCCGCGCGCTGCCCGGGTACGCGATCCGCACCGACTCGATCAGCGGGCCCTGGGTATCTGCCCGCGCGGCATTTGCCGCCGGGGTGTCCAGCGCCGGGTCGTTGTAGATCACCTTGAAGCTCATCACGCCGTAGGGCCGCAGGCGGCCGGTGCGCCCGTTGCTGTCGGCGCGGAACTGGGCCGCGGCCGCTGTCAACTGGTCGCGTTGCTGCTCGCGCTCGCCCACCCGGCTGAAGCCGAAGAACTTGTCGGGGTACCAGATGCCGGCCCCCGCGCGGAAGTCTGGCTCCAGGCTGGTGTTTACAATCGGGCTGGTGGTTTCGGTCACCACCTGCGTGATCTGCGGGTCGAAGCCCGGTTCGTCACCGTAGCTGCCGCCAAGGAAGACCACATCGCGCACCGTCAGGCGTGCCGTACCTGTCCGGTTCAGCGCGCTGATGTCGTAGGCAAAGGTGGGCAGACCGGGCGCGCCCGCCTGGTTGTTCGCGAAGACGCGCACGCGCGGCCTGGCCGCGAAGCCGGCAGTTACGAAGCTGTCGTCCACCACGAAGTCGTTCTCGTCCAGGGTGATGATCTGGCTGCCGGTGCGCGGCAGCGTTGTCCGGTTGTTCGGGTTGGCAATATCGATGGTGAAGGTGATGACTCGCTCCAGCCGTCCGATCCCGTTCGCTGGCAGTGGCGCCTGCGTTTCGAGCGGCACGACGCCACCGGGCCGCGGGTCCTCCGGCGGCGGGCTCAGCGCCAGGGCCGGGTTGACGACGGTGCGCGCATAGGGCAGGCCGTAGAGCGTCATCTCGTTGATCGCCTTGTAGTCGTAAGGGCCGAGCAGCGCAGCATTACGCACATAGCGCTGTTTGGCGCGCACCAGGGCCTCGCCGATCGCGGCGCCGACATAGACGAAATCGTTGCTCGGGTCGCGCACGTCGCGGGCCAGTTCCTGGGTGAGCAGCAGCGCCAGTCGTTCGCTGTAGTCGATGCCGTCGGCAGTGCCGTAGCCATAGCCGGTGTTGCCGATCCAGTGGCCGGCGTGGCGGTTGATCGCCTGCGGGAAGTCGGCCCGGTACAGGGAGGCACCGGCACCGGTGGTCGCGAGCGCGGCCTCCAGCACGTTGTAGCCGCTGTGGCAGCCCACCGAGTAGCCGAGCGCGGCCTGGAAGTAGCCGCCGGGGAAGCCAGCTGCCGGATCGTAGCCCGGCGTCAGCAGCCGCTGCGCCGGGAAGTTGCCAGCGCCCGCCCCGCTCGGGTTCTGCGCTGGCAGCACCTGCCAGTGGTCGAAGTGGGCGTTGATCGAACTCAAGGCCACGGGTATGCGGTTGAACGGGCTGTTCGGCGCGCTGGTGGAGAAATCCGTGTCGAGCCGCCCATCGAACCAGGCCCGCTCCAGGTCGGCGCGTTGCCAGCGGTCGTTGATCAGCCGGTTCGTCTCGGCGCCCACCAGCCCGATCGCGCCCAGGGTGGTTGAGATCGCAATGGCCTGGTCCTGCAAAAAGTCATAGCCGGTGATCGCCGCGCGCCGCACGCCGCCGCTGTCACTGGTGATGTCGATCTGGAAGTCGGCCTGGCTGCCGCGACGGTAGCGCTCGAGGAAGTTGGCGATGTCGTCGGGGGTCTCGACCAGGCGGCCGACCGCCAGGCGCGGAAGGTAGAAGGGGAAGCCGAAGAAGCGATAGGGCTGATCGGCGCCGTAGACGCCATCGGTGAGCAGCATGCGGTAGCGTAGCGCCGCGCCCAGCGGATTGTTCGCGCCGATGATCCCACTCGGGTCGATTGTGCGCAGGTAGGCGGCGTAGTCCGCCTCGTTGGCGATCGTGGTCAGGTCGGGCACCCGGTAGAAGGGGATGACCTCATCGCCGCCGACCAGCACCACGTTGCGCAGGTTGGGGAAGCTGATCACAGCGGTGGCGCCCGCCGGCCCAAGGTAGAGCGGCGCGCTCGCCCCGGGGCCCGAGGTGCCGTCGCTGCTGGCGGCCTCGACCACGTTGTCGATCAGGGCGGCTACATAGTTGGCGGCAAGCGGGTTGTTCTGGCTGGCCTGCCAGGTCTGGTAGACGCCGGCCATCACCGGGCCGTTGTCACTGATCCGGCGAAGCGACGCCAGATCGAGCACCACGCCGTACTCCGGCCCGAAGCCGTTGGGCGTGGGCGGGTTGACCCCCGCCAGGTCATTCAGCGCGCCGGTGATCGAGATGATCTGGGTCGTGGCAAATTGCGGGTAGAGCTCGGCCATGCGCGCGCTGTTGAGCAGGTAGAGCGTTGTGATCTGCTCCGGCTGGGCATAGACCGGTCGGGGCACGCGGATCTGCACCTCGGGGGCGGGCGGGGGCGGCTGCAGGCCACTGCCGTCCACCGCTACACTGATGCTGTAGGGTGTGTCACTGTACTGGCCGTTGCTGGGCGCCACCACGACGTAGTAGGTGCCGGGCAGCCAGAGCAGGGTTTCGATCTGTTCAGTGCGGGTGCCCGAACTGGCGCTGATCGCGGAGATCTGCGCGCCGATGGCCGAGATCTGCGCGCCGATGGCCGAGATCTGCGCGCCGATGGCCGAGATCTGCGCACCGATGGCCGAGATCTGCGCGCCGATGGCCGAGATCTGTGCGCCGATCTCGGTGACGCCTTCGAGGCCAGGCTGGCCCGGCTCGAAGCCCTGGGCCGGGTCGGGTGCGCCGGCCAGCACCAGGTCGTAGTCAGCCGTCAGGCCCTCGAGCGAGATGCGCACCGTCGAGCCCGGCTGGCTCAGGCTGAACGCGTAGTAATCCACGTCGCGCGGGCCGCCGATCACCCCGCGGATGCGCTGGCTCCAGCGCTGGTCACTGCTACCGACCGGATCGGCGGTCTGCGGGCTGTCGTTGGGCCGGGCTGGCTCATTCTCGCTGATCGGCGGGAGTTGCGTGACCTGGGCGGGGGTTACGTCCTCGGCGACGACCGGGAGCGGCCCGGCGCCGAGCAGCGTAGCGCACAGGGTGATCAGCACCAGCAGGATGGCGGACGTACGCACGGGCGGCATGCGGGTCTCCTTCCCCTACAACGCCTGCACCAGTTCCAGATCGCGCCGGGCGTCCAGTTCGGTAAAGATCGCGAGCGCCTCGGCGCGGGCCACGGCGAACGCGGCGCTGTCGCCGCGCGCCAGGGCCAGGCGCGCCTGGTGGTAGCAGGTCTTGCCCAATTCGTAGCGCCCATCGAGGCGGGCCAGTTCGGCCCGGCTCAGCGCCAGGTCCTCGGCGGCCGCCACCAGGTCGCCTGTGGCGAGGGCCACCTGGCCGCGAACGCGGCGGGCCGCAGCCGCCTCGGGGGCCATGCCCAGCTCGTCGGCTACGGCGAGCGCCTGTTCGACCGCAGCCCGGGCGCCGGCCAGGTCGCCCAGGGTCAGCGCGATCTCGGCTGCCAGGCGCAGCGCTTCGGGGAGAAAGTTGCGGGCACTGATGCGCTCGTAACTCGCCAGGGCCGCGGCCACCAGGTCGCGGGCGGCCGCGGGCTGGCCCTGCAGCAGCAGCACCTCGCCGCGGTTCTGCGTGGTCACGGCAACCCCCAGCGCGGAGCCCATCCGGCCGAAGAGCTCGCCACTCATGCGGTAGAGCTCTTCGGCCCGCTGCAACTGGTCGCGGCCCACCAGGACCACGGCGAGGTTGTTGGCGGTGCGTGCCACCGCCTGCACGTCGCCGATGCTCTCGCTGATCTGGATACTCTGCTCAAAGCTAGCGATCGTCTCGGGCCAGCGCCCCAGGCGCGTGTAGAGGATCCCGAGATTGTTGAGCGTATCGCTCTGGCCACTGAGGATGTTCAACCTGGCGAAACGGGTGCGGGCACTCTCCAGGGCCTCGATCGCCCGCAGGTTATCGCCCTGGTCACGGTAGAGGTTGCCGATCACCTTGAAGGCGTGGGCCTGGTCGGCCAGGCTACCGATGCGCTCGGCCAGCCGCAGGCCCATGGTGGCCCATTCCATCGCCCGGGTGTACGCCCCCTGGCGGAAGTGGATTCCCGCGCCGAGCAGGTAGCAGCGGGCTGCTTCGAGCCGCAAGGCCGAGGTAGCGCGCGCCAGGCCGATCTGCAGCCACTCGAAGGCTGCGGCGTAGCGCGAGCGCCGCTCCTCCACACTGGCCAGCAGGCGGTGGAGGCGCAGCCAGGGCTCCGAGGCGGCCGCGCCGACCTGGGCGAGGGCGCTGCGGAAGTGGGCTTCTGCCGCGTCATACTCGCCCAGCAGCAGCTGCAACTCGCCGCTGCGCTCGTGGATCTCGGCGAGCCGGTTGGGGAGGTCGGTGGCCGCGGGCTGCGCGCCGAGCCGCTCGGCCACCGTCAGGGCAGTGGCATAGAGGGCCAGCGCATCGCGGTTGGCGAAGCGGCGCGCGGCCTGGTCGGCGGCACGCAGGTGAAAGGTGAGGGCCGGGGCCCACTCTTCGGCGTGGAGGTAGTGCCAGGCGAGCAGCGCCAGTTGCTCATCAGGCCGATCGTGGCGCCCGGTGGCGATGCTACGCGCGACGCGGCTGTGGAGCGCGCGGCGCTGCACATAGAGGATGCCCGCGTAGGCCACGTCGCGCAGCAAGGCGTGGCGGAAGCGGTACGCCTGGTCGCCGTCGGCATGATCGGCCTGCAACACCTCCATGTCGACCAGATCCTGCAGGCTCGTGTCGAGCGGCGCCGGGCCGGCATAGACCTCAGCGAGCAGCGGGTGCGGGAAGCGCCGCCCGATCACCGAGGCGAGTTGCACCAGTTCGCGGCGTGGCTCATCCAGCCGATCGAGGCGGGCGAGCAGCAGGCCCTCGACGCTGGTCGGCAACTCCACCTCGTCGGGGCGGCGCGCCAGGCGCCAGACGCCGCTTGCCTCGCGGCTGAGCACACCCTCGGCGACGAGGGCGCGCACCAGTTCTTCGATGAAGAATGGATTGCCCTGGGCGCGCTCCAGCAGCGCGAGCAGGGCAGGGGGTGGGCTGTCGCCCAGCAGCGCGCCCAGCAGCGCGGCGCTGTCCTCTGCCGAGAGCTCGCCGAGGCGCAGACGAAGCGTGTGCGCCAGCGTGTCCCACGGGGCCGCGATCGGCGGCTCCGGCCGGTACGTGAGCACGAGCAGGATAGGCAGGTCAACGCTACCTGCCGCGAGCCGGTCCAGCAACTCCTGGGAGGCCAGGTCGGCCCAGTGGAGATCCTCCACGATGAGCAGCAACGGTTCGTGGCGAGCCGCGCCCTGGAAGAGCGCGACCACGAGCTCCTGCAGGCGATCGTAGCGTTGCTGCGGGGTGAGGGCTGCCGTGAGCGCGCTGTCGTCCGGCGCCAGGCCCAGCGCGTCAGCCAGCAGCGGGGCAAAGCGCACCAGTGCGGGCGCCAGTTCGCCGATCCGGCGGGCCAGGCGGGCGGCAAGGGGTTGGTCGGCACCCTGCACGCCACGGCCGAGCAGCTCGTCCAGGGCGGTACGCAGCGCCGCATAGGGTGTGCGCTGCGCATAGCTCTGAGCCTCGCCGAGGAAGCAGCCGAAGGGCGGCACCCGCTCCGCTCCGGGGCCAGCGCTGGCGCGCACCAGGTGCTGGAGCATCTCCGCGGCCAGGCGCGTCTTGCCGGTGCCTGCCTCGCCGACAAGCGCGATCACCCCGCCCCTGCCAGCCAGCGCGCTGCGCCCCGCGGCCAGCAGCGCCTCGAGCTCGGCGTCGCGCCCGATCAGGGGCGCGGTCGCGAGACGGGTGGCGCCGGCTGTGCTGCGGGCTACCCCGGCCCCGCTGGCCATCCGCACGGCCCGGGCCGGCTGCACCGGTGTGGCAATCCCCCGGAGCATCAGCGGCGCGCGATCCTCCAGCAGCACCTGGCCAGCCACGGCGGCCCGTACGCTCGGCGCGAGCAGCACCTCGCCGTCGTCTGCCGCCGCCATGAGCCGGGCCGCCAGGTTGACCGCCGGGCCCATCACCGTGTACTCGTAGCGCGTGGCCCCGCCCACTCGCCCGGCAAAGAGTGTGCCGCTGGCCAGACCGATGCGCTGGGTGAGACGCGGATGGGGGTGAGCTAGCGGCGCAGCGCCGGGCTCGCTGACGCCGGGCGCGTGGTGGTCAGCGCTGAGCCGGGCAAGCGCCTGGCTCGCCGCCTCAAGCGCTTCACGCAGCTCCAGCGCGCAGCGCACCGCGCGGATCGGGTCGTCCTCGTGGGCGGCGGGGGCGCCGAAGAGGGCCATCAGCTTATCGCCGCGCGTAGCCAGGTCCAGCTTATTGACGATGCCGTCATAGCGATGCACCACCGCCTGCGCCCGCTGGTAGTAGGCATTGACGATGGCGGCGGCCGTGTCGGGCGCATCACCCAGGGTAGCGAGCAGCGGGCTGAAGTCCTGCACATTGGCGAAGAGCACACTCACCGGGCGAAACTCGCCCGGGCCGCTGGCGGCGGCACTGAGGAAGCGGCGGGGCAGCCCGCGCACCAGGTAGGGGCGCAGGGCTGCAAGTTGCTCGGCCAGCCGCGCCAGGGTCGCCAGGTCGTCCGGCCCGCTGGCTGGCTGCGGCGCGGGCAGGGGCGGCGGCAGATCGGGCTCGGGCAGGGCCTGGATGGCGTGAAAGCCGCCGCGGGCCGGGCGCAGGGTCACGCCGGGGATCAGCGCGGCAGTCTGGTCGCTGACCAGCACCTGGCCAGGTTCGGCCAGTTCCTGAGCCATGGCGACCCGGTTCACCTCGGGGCCGGTGATCAGCAGTTCGATGTGGCTGGCATCGCCCAGTTCGGCAGCAAAGACGCGCCCGCTGTGCACTGCGACGCGCAGGCGCAGCGTGAAGCTGCCGGCACGGGTCTGCAGGCTGGCGAAAGTGGCCATGCGCTGCTGCATCGCGAGGGCCGCCGCCGCGGCGGCCGCGGCGTGCTGGGGGCCGAGCTGCGCGTCATCAAAGAAGGCGGTGAGCGCATCGCCGCCGAACTTGAGCAGCGTTCCCTGCCGGCGGTGCACCTCGGCGAGCAGCGCATCGAAGAGTTGGCTCACCACGATGCTCAACTCCTCGGCGCCCTGGCGGCCAAGCACGCTGAGGTGCTCGGCAAGCGCCGTGAAGCCGGAGAGGTCCGCACAGAGCAGGCTGCCCTGCCAGAAGGCGCCATGCACGCGCCCGGGCCGCGGATCGGCGAGCTGCGCCCGGACCAGCGGGGCGGGAATGCAGGCGATACAGCCGGCAAGGTGCGCCCGCAGGTCGGCGCCGAGGCGCGCGCGCAATTCCGCAGGCAGGGCGCCCGTGCGGTCGAGCCAGGCGCGCTCCTCGGCATTCAGCTGCTCGCGCAGGGCCAGCAAGTTGTGGGACGCAGGGCGCATAGGCGGCAATCGAGCGCAAAGCGCCTGTCCGGGTCAGGTGGTGGACCCATTGTAGCAAGCGCAGGACAGGGGTGCAAATCCGGCGCCGGGGGTGACGGGGCGAGATCGCACGAATATTCACTATTGACAAGACGGACCACCAGTCGTATACTCTGGTAAGTGTCACTTTCACAACATGCCGGGCGGCCGATTTTTTCATAGGCAGCTTTAGTGTCAGATAGACACAATACCTCGGCCGCGCGGTTTTTCTTTCGTCCTAATTAGTGTTTATTTTACACTAATAACGCGAGGTTAACCCAGGGTTATCAAGGAGGTTCGACGATGGGCCTGGCGCTCACCCACACTGCCCCGGAGACGGCCGCTGCGCTGGTCGCGGAGATCAATGCCCTGCGCGCTGAGCGCAAGGCGGTGATTGTCGCCCACAACTATGAGTATGGTGAGATCCAGGATCTCGCCGACTATGTCGGCGACTCGCTGGGCATGGCCCAGTTCGCCGCGCGCAGCGATGCGCCGGTGCTCGTCGTCTGCGGCGTCCATTTTATGGCCGAGACGTCCGCTATTCTCTCGCCGGAGAAGACAGTGCTCATCCCCGACCCCGAGGCCGGCTGCTCGCTGGCCGCCTCGATCAATGCCGACCAGCTGCGCGCCTGGAAGGCCGAGCATCCTGAGGCCGTGGTGGTGAGCTATGTCAATACGAGCGCCGACGTCAAGGCCGAGAGCGACTACTGCTGCACCTCCGGCAACGCCGAGCGGGTGATCCGCGCCATTCCCGAGGATCGTGAGATCCTCTTCCTGCCCGATATGTTCCTGGGCAGCTACCTGCGCCAGACGACCGGGCGCAAGCTGCACATCTGGGCCGGCGAGTGCCATGTCCACGCCGCCATCCGCCCGGCGATGGTCGAACGTCAGCGCGCCGCGCTGCCCGAGGCCGAGTTCCTCATCCATCCCGAGTGTGGCTGCGTCAGCAGCGCTATGCACTACCTCGCCAGCGGCAAGATCAGCGCCGAGGGCACCCACATCCTCTCGACCGAGGGCATGATCCGCCACGCCGCCAGGAGCGGCGCCAGCCAGTTCGTCGTCGCCACCGAGATCGGCGTGCTCCATCGCATGCGCAAGGCTAACCCCGAAAAGCAGTTTTTGCCGATCGACGAGTCGATCAGTTGTAAGTATATGAAAATGATCACGCTGGAGAAGGTGCGCAACAGTCTGCGCGATATGACCCACGTGGTGACGGTCGCTCCCGATCTGGCCGCGCGGGCCCGCACGGCTATCGAGCGCATGGTCGCACTCTGAGGCTACGTGTTCACCCGTCTCCTGGGTGCGAGGGCATCGTGCCCGAGGGCGGGCGGCCCGCGCGCCCGGGTTTGCGGGGGTACCGCAACGCTGAACACGTACACTCGTCCGGCCGTGGGGTCGCAACGGCTGGTCCGCTGCCGGTCTTTCTGAGACGGGAGGTTCCTATGCTGGATGTACCGCGCTTTGTGCTCACGGCCCTGCCGCCGGCTGCGCTCACCACCACCGGGGTGCTGGTGATCGGCGCAGGGGCCGCCGGGCTGACCGCCGCCCTCGCCGCTGCCGAGCGGACCACGGTGACGGTGCTTGCCCGTGGCGCCCTGCCCGAGAGCAACTCAGCCTGGGCCCAGGGCGGCATCGCCGCGGCCCTCGATGCGTCCGACTCGCCCCGCGCCCACGTCGCCGATACGCTGGTGGCCGGTGCCGGGCTCGCCGATGAGGCGGCGGTGGCCACCCTGGCCCACGCGGCCCCCGGCCTGATGCGCGAGCTCGCCACCCTCGGCGTGCCCTTTGCGCGCAGCGAGCCCGGCGCCTTCGCGCTGGGCCTCGAGGGCGGCCACTCGGCGCGCCGCATCGTCCACGTCGGTGATGCGACCGGCCTGGCGGTGACCCTGGCGCTGATCGCCCGCGCACGCGCCCACCCGCACATCACGCTGCTCGAAGGCTGGCAGGCGGTTGATCTGCTCACGCAGGGCGAGCGGGTGAGCGGCGTGCTGGCCCGCGACCAGGCGGGGCGCTGGCACCAGGTGCACGCCGGGGCAACGATCATTGCCAGTGGCGGGGCGGGGGCGCTCTATGGCCTCACCAGCAACCAGCCCACCGCGCTCGGCGAGGGCATCGCTATGGCCTACCGCGCCGGCGCCGAACTGGCCGACATGGAGTTCGTGCAGTTCCACCCCACCGTCTACCGGACCCGGGCCGGGCAGGGCTTCCTGATCACTGAAGCTGCCCGCGGCGAGGGTGGCATCCTGCGCACGCCCGCCGGCGCGCGGTTTATGCCTGCCTACGATCCGCGCGGCGAGCTCGCCCCGCGCGACGTGGTGACCCGCGGTATCTACGCCGCCATGCGCCGCACCGGCAGTAACCACGTGTTGCTCGACCTGACCCACCTGCCCCGTGCCACGATCGAGCACCACTTCCCAACGATCTGCGCCCGGCTGCGCGAGGATGGCCTCGACCCGGTCACCACGCCCATCCCCGTCGCCCCGGCCGCCCACTACCTGATGGGCGGCATCCGCACCGACCTGGATGGTGCGACCAGCCTGCCCGGGCTCTACGCCGCCGGCGAGGCGGCCTGTACCGGCGTGCACGGCGCCAACCGCCTGGCCTCCAACTCCCTGCTGGAGTGCCTGGTCTTCGGGCGCCGGGCGGGCAACGCCGCTACACGCCAGGGCCCGCTCCCCACGCGCCAGCGCAGCGCAGCGCCCCAGCCTGCGCCAGTACCTGCCAGCGCCCCGCTGCCTGATTCGTGGCGCGACACGCTCGCCGCGACCATGCGCGCCGCAGCCGGCCCGCTGCGCGATGGTGCGGGGCTCCGCGCCGGCGCCGACGCCCTGGCGGCCTGGCCGCAGCAGGCCGCGCCCGACGACCCTGAGAGCATCACGGCGGCCAACGCCACCCTGACCGCGCGGCTGATCGTCGCCGGGGCCCTGCTGCGCGAGGAGAGCCGCGGCGGCCACTTCCGCAGCGACTTCCCGCAGCCCGAGGAGCGCTGGCAGGCGCACCTGGTACAGACACGCGGCCAGGCGCCCTTCCTGGTCGAGGCGATCGCCCCTGCACCGGCCCAGGCCTATGCGGCCGACTGATCTGGAGCGACCAGCAATGCAGGAGCCACCATGCACAATTTTGATCTCCCCACCGATCTGATCCGCGACGTGGTGGCGCAGGCCCTGCGCGAAGATATCGGCACCGGCGACCTGACCACCCTGGCCGCGGTGCCGGCGGATGCGCAGGCCGCGGCGCGCTTCGTCTTCCGCGAGCCGGGGATCGTCTGCGGGCTGCCGTTGCTCGACGCCGTCTTCGCCGCCGTCGACCCGGCGCTCACCGTGACGCACCACGTGGCCGAGGGCGCACAGCTCGAACCAGGGCAGGCCGCCGCGAGCCTGGCCGGCCCGGCCCGTGGCCTGCTCACCGGTGAGCGGGTGGCGCTCAACCTCTTCCAGCGTCTGAGCGGCATCGCCACCCTGACGGCGCGCTACGTCGCGGCGCTGCACGGCAGCGGAGCGCGCATCCTCGACACCCGCAAGACCACCCCGGGCCTGCGCGCGCTGGAGAAGTACGCCGTCCGGGTGGGCGGCGGCATCAACCACCGGTTCGGGCTCTACGACGGGGTGATGCTCAAAGACAACCACCTGGCCATCCTCGCCGCCCAGGGTGTGGACCTGGCAGCGGCGGTGGCGCGCGCTCGCGCCGCGGTGGGGCCAATGGTCCGCGTCGAGGTCGAAGTCGAAACCGTCGCCCAGGCCGCCGCAGCGGCCGCAGCCGGCGCCGACATGATCCTGCTCGACAACATGCCGCCCGAGCAGTTGCGCGCCGCCGTCGCCGCCGTGGCCGGTCGCGCCCGCACCGAGGCCAGCGGCGGCATCACCCTGCAGAGCATCCGCGCCGTGGCCGAGAGCGGCGTCGACTTCATCTCGGTCGGCGCGCTGACCCACTCGGCCCGCGCCCTCGACATCGGGCTGGACATCACCGAGACGGGGTGAAACCCGCACCAGGCAGCCGCTCACGGCGCTGCCTGGCGATCAGCCTTGCTGCGATGAGCGACGGCGGTGCGACAGATTGGGTAGGGCACTGATGCCAGTGACGAGACCGGCCGTGTTCAGGGCTTCGCCAGAGCCTCGGCAGGCTTCATCTGGCACGGAGCCGCCGCTTGCGCGGGCAGGGTCGGAAGGCGCGGCCCGGCTGGCGCGCCCGCAAGGGTCGCGTGTACCACCAGACTGCCAACCGCCAGGCTTACGCGGCGACCTTCGGGAGCCAGCGCCGCGCTGCTGCGCAGGGTCAGTACGTGCTCGCCAGGCGGGATAAGCAGCTGTACGCTGCGGTACGCCCCTACCGGGATGCTGCTGGTGGCAATTGTGGTTGAGCCGAGTTGCAGTTCGAGCGGGCGCGCCTCGGCGAAGGCGGTGGCCTCGAAGCGCGCAATCAGGGGGGCACTCCATGGGGCCAACAGGCCCAGGCGGGCCTCGTCGGCCATCCAGCGCCAGCGTCGCCGCCCATCGTCTTCAGGGCGCTCCCAATCTTCGACACGGGGATAGAGGGCCGGACGGGCAGCAGCAGGCTCAACTGCAAAAAAATCCAGGTTGGCAGCAGAGTCGATCAGGGTGAGGCCCGGCCCGCTCAGCTGTTCACGTAGCAAAGCTGCCTCACCAGGATCAAGCCCGGCCTGATCAAGGGTGACATAACGAATGCCCAGCGCGGCCAGATCAGCCGCCAGATCGGGCACGAATATGTCGGGCTCGAGCGCTTGACGATGCCAGACCGCGTAAAGCGCTGAGACGTGCTGAGCCGGTGCGTAGATCGGGATGCGCGCCAGGTAGCCGCCGGCCAGTGGGCGGCCATGACACAACTGGTTGAGCATCGGTTGGCTGATGTTGGTGCGCAGAGGTAGTTCGAGCAGCGCACCCGGGGTTGGGTCGGCCTGGAGCAAACTGGCATAGCGTGGATCACTCTTGATCGGGGTGAGCGTCCACGGGGCGACCAGGTACTCGGCGATCAGGGCCACGATCAGCAGGGTAACGAAGGCGCGACGTGGCGCGGAGGATCGTGCTGTGGTTGCACTGCCAACCGCGTGCGGGGCCAGCAGCAACTGGAGCCCAAGGCCCGCCAGGAGACCCAGCGGCAAGAGCGCCAGGGCGACAAACAGACTTGGGCGACTGGCGTTGCGAAAGGGGGCGGCCAGATCGAGCAGCAGGAACGGGAGGGGTAGCCCTGTCGGTTGACCGCTCAGTTTTAGCTCGGGGCCAAGGGCCAGGATGAGCAGGGAAAGGGCCAGCAGCAGCCAGGGCCAGGCGCTTTGCCAGGCCCGTAGGCAGGCATACATCACCAGGCCCAACACCACGAATCCAAAGGTTGCGCCAACCTCGACTCCCACCAGGTGCCAGCCCTCCATGGTGCGGGTGGCCCATGGCCCCCAGAGTGGGTGCAGCATATTGAAAGGGAATAGATCCACCAGAGCCATGCTGTGAAACACCTGCATCTCGTGCCAGTTTCTGACCGTATTGGCTCCCAGCGCATCAAGCGGCCAGACGTAGAGCACCAGGGTTGCAACCCAGATCAGGGTGATGGCGGCCCCCACGCTAAGACGCTGCACGGCAATGGTGCGGCCAGGAGCGAGCAGAGCAGCCAGAGTGACATAGACCAGCGAGTAGATCGTGCTGAAGAGGCCGTAGTACTGCGCAGCGAGCGTGGTCAGCAACAAAGCTCCGGCAGCAGCGAGGATCATGCGCGGGCTCGGGCCGGCCAGCGCCTGCATCAAGGCCAGGGCATAGAGCGGCAGCCACTGCATGGCGATCAACTCCATGGAGCCACCGAGGATGCGCTGGAGGTGGTAGGGCGAGGCGATCACCACGAAGCCAACGAGCAGGGCCGGGATTGCAACGAGGCCCACGGCACGGGCAAGGCGGTAGCTGGCATAGCCACCAATTGCAAACGAGAGCAGTGTTACGGCATTGAAGCCCGCCACAGGCCCAAACGCGGCAATGATTGGCGCAACCATGATCGCACTCGGCAGACTGACCGGCTGCCAGAACAGGTTGACCTGCTGCGGAAAATAGAGATAGCCTGTCGTGAATAGCGGCCAGCCCCGGCGCAGGGCGCTAGAACCCCACCAGAGGTTCCAGATCCCCTGGCCTGAGTCAACTGGCACGCCGCCCTTCTGGATCACCGCCCCGCTCCAGAATTGGGCCATCGGCCAGGTGAAGATCACCCCGACCAGCAAAAAGCCAAGCCACACGACCAGGGCGCGCCACCATGGCTCGGGCGGAGCCAGAGCCACCAGGGCACACCGCCCACGCTCGTCTGGTTGCGCAACGCTCATCCGTTACCTTTGATACGTCAATTGCTCTTGCTCCATAGCCAGCCATGCGCGGGGCACACAACACGGCACGAAGATGATATCAGAACGTGCTCCCCCTGTCACCCTGAGCGTAGCCGAAGGGCGCGGGTGACACATAGAGGCTCGTGCTGGAACTGAAGGGCAAGCTTGAGCTCAAGGGGCTGCCGCTGCCGGCCACCGGGGCCACCGGGGTGGTGCATGCGGCCAACAGCGAACTGGCCGAGCTGTTTGTCAGTCTCGGCTACAGCAGCGCCAAGGCCGCCTCAGCCATCGCGGCGCTGCCTGGCGACGCTCCCACCGAGCTCGAAGAGCGCCTGGCCTTGCGCTACTTTGGGGGGTGAGATCCCCACCAGTCCCGCCGAGATACGTGAGGCGATGACGCGATCCACTGCCCCCTCGCGTCCATCGCCTCACGCGGGCTTGAGCTGTGCCTCAGCGCCGGATCAGCGGCAGGTAGCGCGTAGTGCCCGGCACACCAGGATCAGGGGTGTCAGGCACGCCCGCGCCACAGAGCAGCCCGCTGCAGAGCCGGGCTGCACCGCTGCTCGTACCCGCCAGCGGCTGGCCGACCGCGACACGTAGCTGTATGCTCGCGGTGCTCTGCGCGCCGCCGCCGCCTGTCATCGCGCTGCGCGGGATGCGCTCGCCCGCCGCCAGGGCTGTTCCAGCCACGAGCAGCGCCGCCACGACGATCAGCAGGGTGGAGCGCAGGTGTTGTGGACCTGGCGGGCGGCTGCGAGCTGTTCACGCAGACGGGCGGCCAGTGCGCGGGCTGCCTCGCCGGGTGGCAGGCCGAGCTCGTCATCGAGCAGCCGTTCGAGGCTGCTGAAGGCCTCGAGCGCCTCAGCCAGGCGCCCGGCACGGGCCAGAGCGCGCATCAGCCCGACGTGGGCCGTCTCGCGCAGGGGGTCGCGGGCGATCAACTGGCGGTAGCGCGCCGCGGCCTCGTCGCCGGCAGCTTCGGCCTCGGCCAGCCGCTCCAGACAGCTGAGCAAGCGCTCCTGGGCCGTAGCGCGCGGGCCAAGCACCCAGTCATCGTAGATCGCCGGCAGCAGATCGCCGGTGTAGATCGTCACGGCCGCCCGGAGCGACGACAGCGATCCACCGGCCAGATCGTCGAAGGCCCAGCAGTCCACCGCCAGGTCGGCGCGCAGCCCCAGCAGATCGCCGCTGACCTGCAGTGCGCCGGGCGGCAGCGCGCGCCGGAGGTGATAGACCGCATCGGCCAGGCGCCGGCGCCCCTGACTGATCGGCGCCTCGGGCCAGAGCGCGTCAACCAGCCGCTCGCGCGAAACCGGCGCGGCCCGATTGAGCACCAGGAGCGCGAGTAAGCGCCGCGGCCCCTCGCGCGCCAGCGGCTGCAAGCCGTTGCCTGCATCTACCCGGAGCGCGCCCAGCGTCTGGACGTGCCATGTGCGCGCCGCGATCGCCCGTTCTTCGTCCATTGCCGCCCCCCGCCAGGCCCGCGCCCCGTTGCACGGCGCTGCGATCATACCTGATGCGGTCCGGGCTCGTCAATGGTGGATGACCGATCGTAATTCACGTGTGCTATGATGCGCCATCATACGAGCGCCGCCCGTGACGGGCCCACGCGCCGTAGCCGTACCGATGTCGCTGCGAAAGGAATCCTGCGTATGGCAGCTGAAACTGGCGCCCGCTCTACCACAGCCGAACGTGCTCGCCCGCGCTATGCCCGCATCGCGCCACTCTACAAGGCGCTGATCTGGACCTCCTTCCTGATCAACGCCGTGCTGATCGTGGTTGTCGGCGTGCTGGTCGGGGTGCTGATCAATCACCGCAGCCAGGTGGCCGGGCTGACCGCCAACGCCCAGGTCTTTGCCGCCGACAATCTCGCCGAGTTGCAGGATGTGGTGGGCGATCTCCAGCAATCAACGATCATCTACACGGTGCCGCTCGACACCCGCCTGCCGATCGAGCTCGATGTGCCGATCAACCCCGACACGATCATGACCCCGCGCAACGTCGTGCGGCTGACCGAGCCGGTACCACTGACCGCCCCGGCGGCGATCAACTTCCCGGGGGGCGGCGGCAACCTCAATGCTACCGTCAACATCGTGCTGCCGGCAGGGCTAGAGTTGCCGGTCGACCTGAACATGGACGTTAAGCTCGTCACCTCGATCCCGGTGCAACTGGACGTGCCGGTCAACATCCCGCTGGCCGAGACCGAGCTCGGGCCACAGTTCCAGCGCCTCGGGGCGATCGTCAATCGCCTGGTCGACCCGATCGCGCCCATCCTGCCCATGCCCGCGACCCCGCCTGACAGCAGCAAGCCCCGGCAGCCCTGAGCGTACGTGTTCGCACGTCTCCTGGGAGCGCGGGGGTCCCCCAACGCTGAACACGTACGCCCTGAGGCAGGTCGGGGCGCAACTCCGTGTTGCGCCCCCACCCTCTCACAGCACGACAATCGCCGCCGCGAGGACGAAGCAGTACCAGTAGGTATACAGCATATACGTGACGTGATCGGCAGCGGGGCTGCGTAGCCAGAGCACCCGCCCGGCGATGACCAGACAGATCGCCGCCAGCAGCAGGTCCAGGACGAGCACGTCCGGGCGCAAGCCCTCCGGCGCCAGCAATACGACGTGCGTCGCTACCGGCAACAATGCGAAGGCGAGCGCCAGGAACAGGCGGCCTGGCCACTCGCCGAATACGATCGGGAACGTGCGCCGCCCGACCAGTCTGTCCCCCGCAATATCGCGCATGTCTTGCAGCGAAACGTGGGTGAGCAGCGTGAGCGCCGGCACCAGGATCCAGGCCCAGACTGTCGGCGTGATCGGGCGCACCATCTGCCAGGCGGCCGCCAGCTGGGCGACCGAGCCCAGCGTCATCACCAGGTTCTTCGTCGCGTAGTGCCGCGACCACGATCCCAGGTTGTGCAGGACCAGCGCCACCTGCCAGAGCAGCGTCCACTCCAGGACGCCCAGGTGCCAGCCCACGAGCGAAAAGAGCGCCATCGCGACGAACCAGCGCATCCAGGCGCCGCGCCGCGTCACCAGCCCGGCGGCCAGTGGCCGGTCTGGCTTATTGTGCCGGTCTTCGTGCACCCCGCCCAACTGGTTCGAGATGCAGAAGGCGCTGGCGTAGAGCCAGAAGTAGAGCGAACCCCAGAGCAAATGGCCCGGCAGCGCCGTCCAGTCGGGTGATCTGCTGTGCCAGGCCGCCAGGACGAACAGGACGCCGGGGATGAGCGTGGCCGAGATGTCGTAGCGGTTGAACTTCCAGTTCAGGACAACTTCAGCGCGGATTGCTTCGAGCCAGCCGGGCAGGGCGAGGTCGGACCAGGAAGCGCGAGCGTGCATACGATCTCCTGTCGGGAAGGCTAACGTATCGGCAGAACTTCCGGGTGATTCGCGCGCCATAGTATGCCAGAGACGGGCAATTTTAGCAAATTTTTAACCTTTTGAGCACGCAGCGCCTCGCTGCTGGTACGGTTGCGGTAAGCGCCGCGCGTATGGTAGGGGCGTACACCAGTTTGTTGCGGCGCGCTGCATCTCATTGCTCGCCGTGTCCGTGACGCGATACCAGGACGACACCATGTCTTCTTCGCGCGAGTTTCTTGAACAGCTTCAGCGGCGGAACATCACGACGATCGCGTTCTGGGTGATGGGCAGTTGCTCGCTCGCCTTCCTGCTCATGCTGGCCGTATTTGTGGCCAACCCGCTGCCGGCCATGCTCGCCGGCATGGCGGTGACCTTCACGTCCGGGGCTGGCGGTGGCCTGACGCTGCTCTTGCGCAAGCGCCCGCTCTGGCAGATGGTTCTGCCCCAGGCCCTGGGGATCGTGGTGGCGGAGATTATGGTCACGATCTGGCTGCCAGAGCTGCGCGTTGCCGCGGCACCCTTTCTGGCCGTGGTCGTGCTCCTTGTCAGCCTGAGCAACCGGCGCCAGATCACAATCGCGACGATGGTCTTCTGCGCCGTTCTGGGGGCGCTGCTCGTCGCGCTTGGACCAGCGCTGGCGACGCATACGCAGCTGCCAGCGCAGCTGGTGTGGCTGCTCAACGCGACCTGCGTCGCCACGCTGATCGTCGTGGTCTGGGCGGTCTCGGATCGACTGAACACCGCGCAGCTTACCGCTCTGCGCGTCGCCGACCAGCGCGCAGACGAGGCCGAGGCGGCGCGACAGACCGCCGAGGCGGCCCGGCAGGAGATCGAGGAGCGCGTGGCCGAGCAGCAGCGCCTCTTTGCCCTGGTGCAAACGCTGGAGCTGCCGGTGCTCGTGGTTGACGATCACGTCTTGCTGGCGCCGCTGGTGGGCAACCTTGATAGCACGCGGGCCGGGGCGCTGCGCAAGCAGATCCTGGAGATGGTCGCCGAGTACCGCGCCCAGGTGGTGATCATTGATGTGACGGGCATCACCATGATCGATACCGAGGTCGCCAGGGCCCTGATCGATACCGCTGTGGCGATCCGGCTGCTCGGCGCGCGCACCGTGGTCAGCGGCATTCGCGCCACAGTTGCGCAGACCCTCGTGAGCCTCAACACCGGTCTCGGCGACATCACCACCATGGCGAACCTCGGCGCAGCGCTCGCCTTTGCGCGCCGCGAGGTCGCCAGCACCGTTCATACGTAGGGCGACATGAGGCGAGGCGGCGAGGAGCCGGGGTCACCCACTCATACCGATTCTGCTTGATGGCATCGCATTGGCTCAGCTCCACACCTCCACAGCTCTCCAGCTCGACAAAGCCCTGTGTGGCGCTGTCGAGCGGTGGCGATGAGCGGGACAATGCGGGATTGCCAATGCCACGTGGTATCACCCGCTCACGGCCCTGCCATCATCACGGGCGAGCGCCTGCCGCTGTCTGCGCGTTGGCGTAGCGGAGTGGCAGCCAGACCCGCACCTCGCTGCCCTGGCCGGGGCGCGAGAGGATGGTGAGCCGGCCATCGAGCGCGGCCGCCCGTTCACGCAGCTGGCGCAGACCGAGGCGCGTGCCCGGTGCCTCAGCCTGGGCGCCCGGGTCGAAGCCAACCCCGTCGTCGCGCACCACGATCTGGAGCCCGTCGTCAACCAGGTGCAGCGCCACCCTGACGTGGCGCGCGTTGGCGTGCTTGGCCGCATTGTTCAGCGCCTCCTGCACGAAGCGGAAGGCGGCGAGCTCAAGCGCGTGGGGAAGATCGGGCGGCAGCTCGCTCAACTCAAGCTCCAGTTCCCAGACCTGCTGCTCGGCGAACGCGGTCACAAAGCGGCGGAGCGCCCCACTGAAGCCAAGCTGGCTAAGCTCGATCGGGCGCAGGGCGAAGATCGCTCGCCGTAATTCTTCGATCTGGTGGCGCAGATTGGCCTTGACGGCAGCGAATTCCTCGTGCAGCCGTTGCGGCTCCTGCTCCAGCCAGTCCTCCCACAGATCGACGCGCATGCGCAGGAACGCGAGGCTCTGCGCGACGCCATCGTGCAGGTCGCGGGCGATGCGGGTGCGCTCCTCGGTGATCGCCTGCTCCAGGGCCACCACGCTGGCGAGCTCGCGGGCGCGGCGGCGGCTCCCCTGGATCGCCTCGGCGAGCTCACCGGCGACCGTGACCAGTAGCGTGTCGAGTGCGCCGGGCGGCGCGCCAGCGGGGGCCGTGGCCGCCAGCACGCCGGTCTCGGCCAGGTAACACTCGATCCAGCCGAGCGGCGGGTTATCGCGCTCGGCCAGGGCAACAACCAGGCAGGCCTGCAGGCCGAGGGGCGCGCGGCTATGGGAAGTAAAGAGGTGCGGCGCGAGTGGTGGCAACTGATCGGCGGCAAGGCCACAGGCGGCGCGGGCCGCGGCAAGCTGCTCCTCGTTCAGGCCGCTGCAACGGGCGGTGAGCGTCGCCCCCTGCTCGTCATAGAGCACCACGGCCGCCGCCCGCGCGTTCACAAGCTTCCCGGGCAGCGTGATCGCATAGTCCAGCACATCATCGAGCGTATCGCTGCTGGCCACCCGCTGGTTCAGCTCGTAGAGCAAGGCGAGGCGCTGGTTGGCAAGCCGCAGTTCGCCGAGCATCTGGCGCTCGGCGGTGCGGTAGCGCTGCTCCTGGCCGGCGGCCCAGCTCAGCACCCCCCAGACCGCGACCCCGGCCAGCACGCCCCAGAAGATCGGGTCCAGGGTGCGCACAAGCGGCGCCAGTGGGCGCGCGCCGACCAGCGCCGTCTCGGCGAGCCGGGTCAGGGCAAAGATCAGGCCGGCAATGGCCGCCAGGGGCCAGCGCAGGCTACGCAGGGCCGCGGCGATGTCGGGTGGATCTGGTTTGTTATCGAGGGGCATAGGCCTGGTCCACGACCTGCTGCAGCGCCGCCCAGTGCAGGGGCAGTGTCTGCTCGATATGGCGGTCGGCGAGGCGCCAGGTGTGCTCGCCATCGGGCAGCGCAGCGAGCGGGGCGCTATTCTCGATGCCGAGGCTGCGCAGCAGGCGCAGCAGGTACTCGCCACGGTAGAAGTTGGAGCCCCAGGGCTCAAGGTGCTCCGGGCCATACTGGATCAGCCAGGTGATACGGCGCAGCGCCGCGACATCGGCGTGACACAGCAGACAGACGGGGTTGTTGGCGCTCAGGTGGGCCTGGTCGCGGGGAACGCCAAGCACCGTATCGAACATCGGCGGCGCGAAGAGGGTCTCGGCGAGGCGGGCGCTGCGCCCACCGTCACTCGCGTAGGGGAAGGCGCCATCGAAGGCACCCACGCTGACGAAGCGCTCCGGGTGCAGCGCGGCAGCCTTGACGGCCATATAGCCACCGAGCGAAAAGCCGGCCACCGCGCGGGCGCCGGGGAGGGTGCGGAAACGCGCGTCGATAAAAGGCAGCAACTCCTCGAAAAAGTAGCGTTGGAAGCGCCCGCTGCCGATCCCGGGCACGTGGGCCGCGCGGGCCGGGCTATGGAAATCGGTGAGCATCCCCGGGACGGTGTTATCATCGCTGGCCATGCCAGGCAGCACCAGGATCAGCGGCCCGACAGCGCCGGCAGCGCGCAGCCGCTCGTAGACGTCGATCACCGTCGTCCCGCCGCGACTCGCGTCCTCGCGCCGATTGACCCACTCGCGCTCGTGGCCACGCAGCAGATAGAGCGTCGGAAAGCGCTGGCGGGGTGCGGCGGCGTACTCCGGCGGCAGGTACACATAGAGGTACCTGGTGACGCCGAGGATGCGGCTGGGCAGCTGCACGCGGCGGGCGCGCGGGTCAAGCTCTGGATGGTCGGACATAGCCATGGGTGAGCGAATTCTAACAGATCTCCATCGCACGATTGATTGACGCAGCCGCCTGGTGCAGTATAATACGATTGTAGTCAAGGGGATGCCTGGTATCGACAGGGAGTGACGATCGTAGATTGCAGGCCGTGCCGCCCAGTCACGTTAAAGGGGCAAGGCAACAACTGCCAACACCAACAAGTGGGCTAAGGCTCCGGCCTACGCCCTCGCTGCCTAATTACGGTAGCGCGCCCCCGCCAGTTCGCTCGATGGCCGGCGGTCAGGCGTCAACAAGTCGAGTGCTCCTCGGGTAACTACCTGCGCGCCTGAGGAAAAGATCAGCGGGTTTGCCCAAAGGCCGCCTTGCTCGTTGTGTGGCCGCGGGCGAGCGCAAACAACGGGATAAGCCTGTAGCATATCTGCGGTTTAGCTTTCTGGACGGGGGTTCGATTCCCCCCATCTCCACCACAGTTGCGGGCCACCGCATCAGCGAGCGCCGGACGAGGCAGAAACGGGAGCTGCAATCTCCCCGATCTGCCCCGCCCGGCGCTTGTGACTCAGGACCTCACACGCCTGCAGCCCGGTTGTTCGGCGCGTGGAGCTTATACCAGGCGGTACGGCTCCGATCAAGAAACTCCTCTGATGACCCGGTGCCGCGTGCAGCGCGCCGCAGGGCGATCTGGAGTACGGT
>Ga0272446_1001155_pt1 | contig 39264 bp, 33 predicted proteins | sample YNPCB0061_FD_194587 | JGI IMG/M metagenome (GOLD analysis project Ga0272446, IMG submission 194587) | Hot spring microbial mat communities from Yellowstone National Park, WY, United States - YNP-CB-006-1 | ecosystem: Environmental > Aquatic > Thermal springs > Hot (42-90C) > Sediment | place...
CGCGCAAGGCGTGATTTATTGCGAGGAGCACGTGCCCGCCACAGCCTCCCTGCCGCCGCAGCCGGCGGCGCAGGGCGCTCCCGTAGGAGCCGGGGTTTCGCCCGGCCTGGCGTTCATCCTGGGCTTGATTCCCGGAGTCGGCGCCATTTACAACGGGCAGTACGCCAAGGGACTGGTCCACGCCGTCATTTTCGGCCTTCTGGTAAGCATCCAGAACGCCGGCGCCGGAGGCGCGGAACCTTTGTTCGGGATCCTGACCGCGGCGTGGATCTTCTATATGGCTTTCGAGGCCCATCACACGGCGCGCAGGCGCATGATGGGGCTGCCGGTGGACGAATTCTCGAGCCTGGTCGAGTTCAATCCCCGCTCCCGGAGCTTTCCGGCCGGGGCCGTGGCGCTGATCGTCATCGGGGTGCTGTTCCTGTTGAACACCCTGGACATTCTGCGCCTGGAACAGATCTTTCGCTTCTGGCCGGTGGCACTGATTGCGCTGGGTGCGTACATGCTGTATGTGCGGATCGCGGGCGACGATGCGGGAAGCGCGAGCGCCCGGGAGGCGGGTCATGAACAACGCTAACGGCAATGTCTCGGTGTGCCAGGCGGTGACCGGACCCGTGATGCTGATTCTGGTAGGAACCCTGTTCGCGCTGGATCATTTCACCGGCTACAGCTTCAGCCGCACCTGGCCCTTGCTGCTGATCGTGTTCGGTCTGCTGAAGTTATGGTGCCGGGGAGGGTCCCGATGATACCCGCGCTGGCTCTGACTCTCCTGGCCGCGCTGATCATCGTGCCGCTCATGGCCATTGAGGCGCGTCCGGGGCGCTCGCGATCGCTGGTCTGGCCCGTGCTGCTGATCGCGTTGGGGGCGCTTTTCCTGGCCAACAACCTGCGGCCCGAAATACCGTTATTCCGGTTGCTCGCCGCCTATTGGCCGTTCCTGCTGATCGCCTGGGGCGGGCTGCGGCTGGCCGAGGTGCTGCTGGCGATGAGCACCGACCGCCCGCTGCCCTCCGGCAGGCTTACCGGCGGCGAGATCACCCTGGTGGTGTTCATCTGCCTGATCGGATCGGGCATGTACGCCGCCAACCGGCGCTTCCATACCATCGGCATAGGCCCGTTCGGCCAGCGTGGCGTGGAAATCTTCGGCGAGCAGTTCGATTACCCGCTGGAAGGCCAGAAGCCGGCCGCCGGGGTAAAGCGGATTCTGATTGAGAACCTGCGCGGCAACGTCCGGGTCACCGGGACCGCCGCCCCGGAGATCAGGATCACAGGACGCAAGACGGTACGGGCCTTCAGCCGTTCGGACGCCGACCAGGCCAACCAGCAGTCGCCGCTCGAGATCACCGTTACGGGCGATCAGGCCGTGATCCGCACCAGCCAGGAGCGGGTGACCGATGAACGCCGCATCTCCGACGACCTGGAGGTCAGCGTGCCGCGCGGCATCAGCCTGGAGGCCCGCGGCCGCTATGGGGACTTCGACGTGAACGATTTGGAAGGCGGCGTCGACATCAACAGTGACAATGCGGGGGTCCGGCTCAACCGGATCGGCGGCGACGTCCGCGTGGACCTGCGGCGAAGCGACATCATTCGCGCCGTGGATGTGAAGGGCAAAGTGGAGTTGAAGGGCCGGGGCGCCGACATCGAACTCGAGAATATCGCCGGGCCGGTGACCGTCAACGGATCCTACTCCGGAGACTTGGAGTTCAAGAACCTGGCTCAGCCGCTGCATTTCCAGAGCCGGCAAACCGACCTGCTGGTAACCAGGATTCCCGGCCACCTCCGCCTGGACTTAAGCCGGCTCACGGCGGCCAACGTGGTAGGACCCCTGCGGCTGACCACCCGGTCGCGGGATATCACCATTGAAGAGTTCACCGAATCGCTCGAACTGGACCTGGAGCGCGGGGATGTCGAGTTGCGCCCCAAATCCGCCCAGTTGGCCAAGATCGACGCGCGGGTGCGCAGCGGCGACCTGAACCTGACGCTGCCGGCGTCGGCGCACTTCGATCTGAAGGCCACAACCGCCCGCGGCGAGGTAGAGAACGGGTTCGGTCCGGCCCTGAAGCTGGAAACCCGCGACCACGGGGCAACGCTGAGCGGTTCGGTAGGCAAGGGCCCGCAGATCAGCCTCCTGACCCAGCGCGGGGCGGTGCGAATATCCAAGGAATAGAAGCGAACGAGTTTCCAGGGGGACCGGCATTTGCGCCGGTCCCCTTTTCAGGAATATTCAGGCCGTCGCCAGTTCCGCTTCCTGCAAGACGATGTCAACCTCCGGCTCGTGCAGTAAGGTGTTGTGGACCAGGCAGGACTTGACGGCCCGCAGGACTCCTTCGCGGTGTCTGCCCTCCAGAGGGGGTGTTTTCACCTCGATGCGAAACGACCCCAGGCGGGCCGGCTGCGGGGCTTTCCCGGCGGCTACGCGCACTTCCAGGCCCTCGGACGGCAAGCCGCGAGTCACCAGGTATTGGAGCGCGTAGTAGCCGGCGCAGGTGCCCAGCGACACCAGCAAGAACTCCGGAGGGGACATCCCTGCGTCTTCCCCCCCATTCTCAAGGGGCTGGTCGCACAGCACCTTGTGGCCCCGGGCGACGGCCTCAAAGCGAACATTCCCGGCATGCTTTATGATGGCTTCCATATCTTGGGAGATGATCGAACCCGTCCAGAGGTGACAGCGCGGGTGCTGGCCCTGCTGTTCGCCGTGAACACCGTGAATATCTACGACCGGATGGCGCCGGCCTCGCTGCTGGAACCGGTGCGGCGGGAATTCGGGCTGTCCGACGCGCAGGCCGGGCTGCTGCAAACCGGTTTCATTCTGGTCTACGCGGCGGCGGGACTGCCGCTTGGCCGGCTGGCCGACCGCAGCAGCCGCAAGAGGCTGCTGGCGGCCGCGGTGGCAGTGTGGGGGGCGTTAACCGCGCTGGGCGGCGCGGCGGGCAGCTACGGGACGCTGCTGGCGTGCCGCCTGGGAGTTGGCCTCGGAGAGGCGGCCTGTGCGCCGGCGGCGACGAGCTGGATCGGCGCAATCTTCCCGGCCGGCAAGCGCGCCCGGGCGCTGGCGGTTTTCATGTTTGGCGTTCCTTTAGGCGGGGCGCTGAGCTACGCGCTCAGCGGGCCCATCGCCCAGGCGTGGGGATGGCGGGTGGCGATGGCGGCAGCCGGAGCCCCCGCCCTTCTGCTGGCGCCCGCTTTGCTGCTGGCGCCGGAACCGGCGCGGGAACCGGGTATGGCGGCGCCGGCCTCGCCCTGGAAGTTGCTGCGCAACCCGGCCCTGGCTTGGATCACTATCTCGGGAGCCATGCTGAACTTCAGCTTGTATGCCTTTGCGACGTTTCTGCCCGCTTTCGTGACCCGCGTGCATGGATGGTCGCTTGCCCAGGCTGGGGTGTGGACGGGCGTGGGCTACGGCGTGGCCGGAATCGCCGGCGGGGTAGCGGGCGGCTGGGTGGGAGACCGGGTCATTCACCGCCGGGCAGGCGCCCGCTTGCGGGCAGCCGCGCTCGCCGCCCTGGCCGCGGCTCCCCTGGCTGCGCTGGGCGTTCTGCAACCGCGCGGCGCCGCGGTGGGCGCGCTGCTGGCGCTGCTGGCGGCCTATGCGTTGCTCAGCTCCTACTACGCCCTGGTCTATGCTTCCATCCAGGATCTGGTTCCGCCCGCCGCGGTGGGCAGCGCGATGGCGGTCTATTTTCTGGCCATGTACCTGTGCGGGGCCGCCTTCGGTCCGGTGCTGACGGGAGGCTTGAGCGACCATCTGGCGGCCCGGGCGCTCGGCGCTGGCGTGCCGGCTGAAACTGCGCGGGCCCTCGGATTGCAGCAGGCCATGCTCGTCATCCCGGCGCTTGCGGCGGCGGTCGCGGGGCCGCTTTTCATCGCGGCCCGCGCCGCCGCGAGGCTGGGCCGGAGTTGACCTTCCCGGGGAAGGCGTTGTACGGTAAGAGGTGTAAAACAAGAAGCATTCAATTTGTTTTTCCGCGATCGGGGATCCCGGAAAGGAGAAAGAGTCATGGCGGACGAGATTACACGGGTTGAATTCTACATGGGCGCTGTCCCGCACAAAACCGGAGAGGGCGCCCGCGTTCTGGCTGCGTTTAAGGAGGCCGGCATCAACCTGATGGGCTTTCTTGGATACAGGAAATCGGCTCGCAACGCCGAAGTGGTGTTTTACGTCGCCGAGAAGACCCCGGGTGTGGCGCGGGTGGCGAAGAAGGCCGGCGTCGAACTCGGTCCCAAACAGAAAGGGTTCCTCCTGTACGGCGAGGATCGCATCGGGGCGGTCGCCGACGTAATGGGAAAACTGGCCGGAGCCGGCATCAACGTGCAGTCGTTGCACGCCGTTTGCGCAGGGGCGGGGCGTTATGGCGCTGTGATCACGGTTGACCCCGCCGATGCGCGTAAAGCCGCAAAAGTGCTCGGCGCATGAGCCACACGCTTCTCGCCTGAACGGCCACCTGAGCTGTCTTTCCGATTGCCGGGATCCAACCGGGCCCGGCTTTCATCTGTTAAGTTGACCTTCATGGAGTCTAGCTGTGTCCGGTACGACGATCTGCCCCACGTTTCCCGGCTGTTCTTGGACTACCTGTACCACTTTGAGCGGCTGAGCTCTTTTTATTCGCATCCTCCGCTGGAGGAGGCCTCATTTCAAGAATCGGCCGCAACCCTTGATTTTCCGGACCAGAAGAGAGAAGTTTTGGTGCGCGCCCTCGGGGTGCACAACAGGGGCAACCCGGCGCTCGATTCGCTGGCGCGTGCGGGAACCGTGGCGGTGGTCACGGGTCAGCAGGTGGGGTTGTTTTCGGGTCCCGCCTACACCATTTATAAGGCGCTCACCGCGGTAAGGCTGGCCAGACGGCTGAGCGAGCGGGGCATACCCGCAGTACCGGTTTTCTGGCTCGCCACCGAGGACCACGATTTCGCCGAAGTCGGCCACTGCTGGGTGTTTGACAACTCCCATAGCCCCGTCAGGCTGGACGCCGGGGGAGATGGGGACGGGACCCAGCCGGCCGGGTGCGTATCCATCACGGCGAGTCCGGTCGAACCGCTCCGAGCGGCGCTGGCCGGATTTCCCCACGGCGAGGAGGTCGCCGCGATGGCCGGCGACGCCTATCAGGAGGGCGCCACTTTCGGCGAGGCCTTCCGGAAGCTGCTTCAGTCCTTGCTGCCGGATCTGGGGCTGCTTTACCTGGACCCCATGTTGCCGGAGATCCGCGCGCTGACGGCGCCGCTGATCCGGACGGCGCTGGAGGCCGCCCCGGATCTTTCCGAGGCGCTGCTGGTACGCACCCGCGAGCTGGAACGGCTGGGATATCACGGGCAGGTGCACGTCGCTCCCGACACCTCGCTCGTCTTCCTGCTGGAGGGCGGGCGAAGGCTGGCTCTGAAGCGAAACGGGCGGGAGTATCTCGGGGGCGGACGGCGTTTCTCGACCCGGGAATTGATGGACCGCGCCGAAACCCTTTCGCCCAACGCGCTGCTCCGGCCGGTGGTCCAGGACTCCATCCTGCCCACCGTGGCTTATGTGGGTGGTCCCGCGGAACTCGCCTACCTGGCCCAGGCGCAGGCGATCTACCAGGTGCTGCTTGGCCGGATGCCGGTCGCGGTCAGCCGCGCCGGTTTCACGCTTCTCGATGGGCGCAGCGCCAAGCTGATGCGTCGCTACCAGCTCGGCCTTCCCGATTTCTACCACGGCCTGGAGCCGCTGCGCGAGCGGATGGCTCACGCGATCACGCCCCCTGCCTTGCTGCACCAGATCGAGCAAACCAAGGCCGCCGTGAGCGCGGCTCTGGATCCGCTGGAGCACGCTTTGGGCGCCTTCGATGTCACACTTCGGGAAGCCTTTCAAAAGAGCCGCAGCAAGATCGAGTATCAGATCGCCAAGACCGCTCGAAAAGCGGCCCGTCAGGCCTTGGTCCGCGACCAGCGCGCCGCCGCTGATGCCGCCTACCTGTACGGCCTGATCTACCCCGGAAAGCAGCTTCAGGAGCGGGTGTACTCCATTCTGCCGTTCCTGGCCAGGCACGGTCTCGAGTTGGTCCCGGCGCTTTATGAGAATGTTTCCCTGGAATGCCCCGGCCACCGGCTTATGATGATCTGAGGATGGCTCACCTTATGCGAAAGAACGTTGTGAAAAGCGCCTTAGCCCAGGGTAAAGTGCAGTTGGGCACCGGCTTCGGACAATTGCGCTCGGCCGAGATCCCACGGATGCTCGCCGCAGCGGGATTCGACTGGGCTTTCATCGACACCGAGCACGGCGGCTTCGGCCTGGAGACCGTGCAGGACATCTGCCGTACTTCGCTCATGGCGGGCCTGTGTCCGATTGTGCGGGTGGCCGATCTCCAGTATTCGCTGGTGGCCCGGGCACTCGACTGCGGCGCCCAAGGTGTCATTTTTCCGCGCGTGGAATCGACGGATCTGCTGGCGCGGGCCATTAGTTGGACCAAGTTTCCCCCGCTGGGGATCCGCGGCTACGGGATCTCCGGCGTGCAGGTGGACTACGAGAGAGTCAGCTTCGCCGAAATTATCGAGCACATGAACGCCAATACCATGGTGGTGCTCCAGATTGAAACCAAACGCGCGGTGGATATGCGCGATGAACTGCTCTCCGTGCCGGGTATCGATGCCGTGATGATCGGGCCCGCGGATCTATCCATTTCACTGGGCGTTCCGGGCGACTTTCAACACCCGAAGATGGTGGAGGCGATGGAGGCGGTGCGGGATAGTTGCGTGGCTCACGGCATCGCTCCCGGGACGCAAACGCGCAGTCCGGCTCTTGCCCGGTTCTGGAAAGATCGCGGAATGCGGTTCCTCGGGTGCGGGAACGACGCCGCCATGCTTTTCGAGCGGGCGGTTGAAATCGCCGAGGCGCTGAAGGCGTGAGGCGGGCCGTGCCGGGGAGCACGGCCCGTGGTTGAGGAGAAGCCCGGCCGCTCCGCAAGAAAACGGCCGGGTTGCTGGAAGAGTCCTTACCGGGCGCGCCGGAAACGCACGAGCCCCAAACCAACGAGGGCGGCGCCGAGCATAAGGAACGTCGCCGGCTCGGGCGTCGGTGTGGGTGTGTCGGAGACTCCGGCGGCCACGAACTCGTGGTCGTTGTAATCGAAATCGCTCTCGCCCGGCCAGTCTTCCCATCCCACCAGGAATCCATTCGCCGGAATCAGTGGATCAGCCGCCCAAGGCGTAATCCTCGCGTGCACCTGCCCGTCGCTGTTCGAGCCGGCCGGTCCCATGCGCCAATCGTAGGGTTCTGTGATCACCTCAAGGTGAAACACCAAGGGGGTATTCAACGGAACGACGCCCAGGCTTATGGATGTGCCCGGCGCCGTGCTGTGATTTGGGAAAAAGGGCCCCAGTGCGGGTTCCAGGTCCAGCCACAGCCGGCTGTCAAACCCAGCTTCACTGCCTCTGAAGTAAATGGTCACTTCTTCCCCGGTGCCGTAGAGTATGCCCCCCGCCACTGAAGACGTACCGATGGGGCCGGCCCAGCAGGAGCCTGCCAGCACGCCAGCCAAAACCCAGCAAGAGATGGAGTTGAAGAATAGTTTCATCATGCAATCACCTGACCGTTCACGCCTCGAAACCGAATCGGATTCCGCGACTACTGTGCCGCGGTTGACAACTGAAGAGTAGCAGAGACGTCGCGGTCAGCCTATGGTTCAGCCGGCGTAAGTAGTACGGGCGACAAAATAGTACCGGAGGGTTGGGAAATCACAGCGCCCTTGCCCGCTGTCGTATCTCCGGGGAGCAGACCACTACCTGCGGCGGCGTGAACCAAGCCAGACGGCGAGAAGCGCGCCCGATACCAGCAAGAATGAGCCGGGTTCCGGAACTTCTTCGACAAGCCGGGGAGTTACGCCGGTTACCACAATCATCAGGTCGTTGAAGTCCCCATGGCCGGGGCTTTCGACGGGTCCCAACGAACTTCCGGGATCGGCCGGCCAGTCTTCAAAGCCGATAAACGTTCCTGAGACATTCAGGAATTCGTCCGGCTCCCACTGGCTTAGAGCCGTATGCACGGCGCCGTCGGCGTTGCGCGTTCGCGGACCGCTGTACCAGATGTAACGGCCGCCATCGACAACGAGCGAAAAAACCAGTTCGGCGCCGGCAGGCAGACCGGCAAGGGTTACGGGCGCTTGGGGTGAGGACGCGTTGTTCTGGAAGAGGAAGTATGGGGGGGAAATAGTGCCGAGAACCTCGACGTACAGCTCGCTTGTGTATCCGGCAAGTCCGCCGGCAAAGTAGATGTTTACATCTCCACCCAGCGCATCGACGAAGTAGGCGTTAGCGGGCTCTGGCGCCGCCGGATGCCCGTCGTCGAGAACCAGGCTCAGCGGACCCGCAGCAAGCGTTGAACTCAAACCGGCGATGAGGACTGCCAAAAGGCCAATCTGCACTTTCGACATAAGTAATTACCTTCAGGAATATCTTACTTAGTATAGGGGCCTACGCCCCTGACTTCAATCGGTTTTCAAGCTCTAAGTGTCTGAAAATTCGGGTACTGTGTGTAGAACCTCTAGTACCATGGTCCCTGGTACTCATGATTCGTGGCGAGGCATTTGGCCTTGGGCCGCGTGGAAACCTGCTATGATACGGCAATCTTATGGAGTTCCGAACCAGGCGGAGCTTTGTCGGCGGTCTTGGCGCCGGTCTTGCTTGTTTCCGGGCGCTGGCTGAGCCGGAGAAAAGTCGCACGCGAATCACCGACGTAAAGGTGATGGTCCTGGCTGGACCGCGAACCTATACGCTGGTTAAAGTGTCGACCGACGCGGGCGTTTTCGGCATCGGCGAGGGTTACGGCAGCCCGGGAGTGGGCGTCAAGGAGGGAGTGCTCGAGTTGCGGCCGTACTTTCTTGGCAAAGACCCTTTGGACGTCGAAGCCCTTTGGACCGGCTTGGGCACCCGGGTGGACGGCTCGGCGCATATGCTGCTCAGAGCTGCGAGCGCCATCGAGATAGCGCTCTGGGACCTGGCCGGCAAGCTTCTGAATGCTCCGGTTTACCGGCTCCTGGGCGGTAAATACCGTGATCGGGTGCGGCTATATCACGACGAAGGGCCGCGCGACATGCTCGACCGGGCGAGCTGCCGGGACTGGGCTGATCGCATGAAGGCGCACCCGGCTGGATGGACGGCTTTCAAGTTCGGGTTTCCGCGTTCGAATCCGAGGGTCGACAAAGCCAGGGATTCCTCCAACCGGCTGCTGACCTCGAGGGAGTTGCGCGACATCCGGCAGGGGTTTGAGAACTGCCGTGATGCCATCGGCTGGGACTATGACTTGATCGTGCACTGCCATTGGGAGTACGACCTGCGGACCGCCTTACAGTTGGCTGAAGCCGTCGAACCGGTCAAGCCGCTCTGGCTGGAAGATCCCATGCCCCCGGATTTTTCCCAAAGCTGGGTTCGGCTGGCCGCCGAATCCGGGGTGCCCATCGGTACCGGCGAGAATCTGGCCCGAAGGCACGGATTCAAGGATTTCATCCTGAACCAGGGCTGTGATGTCGTGCAACTGGATGTCCGCAATACGGGTGGACTCCTCGAGTCAAAGAAAATCGCGGATTTAGCCGATCTGTTCTATTTGCCGATGGCCGCTCACAATACGGGCAGCGTGATCGTAAACTTTGCCACGGCGCACTGGGCCGCCTCGGTGCGCGATTTTCTGGCGGCCGAGACTTTGATCGGGAGAGGGAACTGGATGGACGACGTGATTCTGCACGAGGGTCCGCTGGTGCGCGATGGGCACCTGGCGCTCCCGGATAGGCCCGGCCTGGGAATTGAGCTGAACCCGGAAGTAGTCAAGGCCAACCTGGCGAAAGGTGAGAGGTACTGGGGCTGAACCGATGAGGGATCACCTGGCGATGGACGAGGACGGGCGCGCGGTTTCCCAGGAGCCCGGAATACGGCTGCCGGCCCGGCCATGGGTGCCCTATGTGCTTCCTTTTCTAGTCTTTCTCGCTTTCCTGCTGTTGGATCGCACGACCGGAGACGGAGTTCTGCTGTACCCCGTCCGCGTAATAGTGGTCGGGTTGGCCCTGATCCTGGTCTCGCGGCGCGTGATCTCGTTCCGGGTAGTTCGACCCGCTGGCAGCCTCTTGCTTGGGATCGCGGTCTACGCGGTATGGGTCCTTCCCGATACGCTCTGGCCCGGATACCGCAGCCACTGGCTGTTCGAAAACGCGATCATGGGCGCGGCCGCCAGTTCCTTGCCTTCCCAGGCACGGGCCGATCTCGCCTTTATTGTGTTCCGGACGCTAGGGTGTGTTGCCATCGTACCGCTGGTAGAGGAACTCTTCTGGCGCGGCTGGCTGGGCCGCTGGCTTGTAAACTCTGATTTCGAAAAGGTTTCGCTGGGCGCCTACACCCGCTCGGCCTTCTGGCTCAGCGCCTTTCTATTTGCTTCCGAGCATGGGCCCTACTGGGAGGTGGGTCTGCTGGCTGGGATCGCCTACAACTGGTGGTTAATGCGGACGAGGAACCTGGCGGACTGTGTGCTCGCGCATGCCGTGACGAACGCCTGCTTGTCTGCCCATGTGCTGATCACCGGGCAATGGCAATACTGGCTCTGAGCCTCTGTACACCTCACCGGGGCGGGAAACGTCAAAATGAATGACAGGGTGAGAGCCATTTCGTTCTCCTGTCCCGGCCCCGGGTCTCCAGCGGAGTTTGTCGGCCCGCCGGCCCGGGGCCTTCTGGTTTCTGGGTTTCCACTGAAGTACGAGCCGCGCCGATGAACGGGGGCGAACTGCGCCGGGAACTCGGTCTGCGCGACCTGGTTCTGTTCAACATCGCCGCGGTGATCGGCATCCGCTGGCTGGCGGCGGCAGCGCACACGGGATCGGGCTCGCTCGGCTTGTGGGCGCTGGCCGCTGTTCTGTTCTTTGTCCCTTCGGCCCTGGCCGTGGCTGGACTCTCCGCGCGCTTCCCCGAGGAGGGCGGACTCTATGCCTGGACCAAGCACGCATTCGGTCCGTGGCACGGCTTCCTGTGCGGCTGGTGTTACTGGTTAAGCAATCTTTTTTACTTCCCGAATCTGTTGCTGGCGGGTTTGGGGATGGCCGCGTACGCTGCCGGAGCCGGAGATGAACGGGCGCTGGTGGTGTGGGGCTCCGTGGCCGTGCTTTGGCTCGCCCTGCTGACGAACCTGGCCGGACTCTCGGTCGGCAAATGGACGGGCAACCTGGGCGCCATCGCCACCTATTCAGCGGGACTCTTGCTGATTGGATTCGGAGCTGTGGCCTGGATGCGGCATGGGCCGGCTTCCCGGCTCGACATCGTCCCCTCCTGGGATTGGGACAAGCTGAATTTCTGGCCGCAGGTCGCCTTCGCGTTCAGCGGCCTCGAGCTGGGGGCGACTCTCAGCGGCGAAATCCGCCATCCCGAGCGCACGGTGCCGCGGGCGGCATGGATCTCGGCGGCCGCAATCGCCCTGTTCTATGGCGCCGGCACGCTGGCCATGCTGGTGACGCTGCCTTCGTCGCGGATCACGGCGTTCACGGGCCTGGTGGAGGTGGCCCGGGCGGCCGGCCAGTCGCTTGCGGCGCCCTGGCTGCTGCCCCTCATGGCCGGGCTGATCGGGCTCGGGGTCGCCGGTCAGCTCAGCGCCTGGGTAGCCGGCAGCGCGCGCGTCCCCTTCGCCATCGGCATTGACCGCTACCTGCCGCCTGCTTTCGCCAAAGTCCATCCCCGGTGGGGTACGCCCTATGTTTCGATCCTGGCGCAGGGTGTGGCCTGCACGTTGTTTCTGGCGGTGTTGCAGGCGGGTGAGAACGTGAAGGGAGTCTACCAGTTGCTGGTGGACATGACGGTGATTACCTACTTCGTTCCGTTTCTGTACCTGTTCGCCGCCGCCTGGCGCTACGGGCAGAGGTGGAGCGCCGCTTCGGGCTTGGGAGTCACCCTGCTGGCCCTGGGTCTGTCGCTGCTGCCGCCGCCGGAGGCGGCCTCTCCGGCCCTGTTCGAGTGGAAACTGTTGGGTGGGAGCCTGCTGCTGGCCGCCGCGGGCCGCCTGACGTACCGGTACGGCGCGCGGCGGGTTGCGCGAGGCGCCTAACTCCGCATGCGGAGCAGCAGGTAGATCCCGGCCAGCGCGAACAACCCGTCGGGCGCCCAGGCGGCCAGGGCAGGGGGCAGTTGGTTCACGTTGCCCATCTGCTCGAACAACTGGCTCACGCCCCAGTACACGATCGCGATGCCGATGCTGACGCCGATTCCCGCCATGGCCCCGCGGTTGCCCACCAGGAATCCGAAGGGCACCGAAATCAGCCCCATGATCAGGGCGAACAGCGGCACCGAGAATTTTTTGTGGAACTGGACGCGTAACTTGACGGTGTCGAAGCCGCTCTGGCGCAGGTCCTGGATGTAGCGGTCCAGTTCGTGAAAATTCATCTGCTTGTCCTGCTTCACCTCTTTGAGAAAGTAGCTGGGCGGTTCGTCGAGTTCCTGGAAGGTGGTCGCCTGGAAGGAGAGCACGCCTGTCTCCCGCACTCCCTGGATGCTGCGCGCCCATCCGTTCTGGAAGATCCAGGTCCGCAACGAGGGTTGCCATTGGGCCCGCTCGGCATAAATCTGCTTGACCAGGCTGAAGGTCTTGGGATCAATCTCGTACACGTAAACGCCCACCATCACGTTTTCGGTGGCGTCGAAATACCGGTAGTAGTAAATCCACGGGCCGCTGCCCTTAATCCATTTGCGGTCCGGGCGGAGATAGGTCTGCACCGGGCGTCCCTTGATCTCATTGCGGATTGCGTCCTGAATCCGGTTGGCTTCGGGAACGTAGTAATAGTCGAAGGCGAACAGCGCCGCACTCAGGCCCAGGCTGGCCAGCAGCACCGGCATGGAAAGCCGCAGCACGCTCACGCCGCAGGCTTTGAAAGCGGTCACTTCGTTATTCTTCGTCAGCACCCCGAAGGTGACCAGGACCGCCACCAGCACCCCGACCGGCACCGTGTCGTAGATCAATTTCGGGGTCAGAAACAGGTGGTAGGTGAGCACGCGCGGCATCGGGATCTTGTTCTTGACTACGTCGCTCAGCAATTCAAAGAACGTGTAAATCTGGGTCATCAGCACGAAGCTGGCCACCAGGACGGCAAAGTAGAAAAGAAAAGCGGACAGGACGTAGGTGTCCACCAACTGGGGGAGCAGCGGCAGGCGAATTCCCGCGGAGCGATACTGCGATCCGTTCGCCAGCGGGGTCTTCAGGCGATGGAAGACGGCGCCGAACCAGCGCCGGACCGCGCCGGCGATGTCGCGGTCCCCGGGCCGTTCCATGCGCGCGATGAAGACGATGCCCGCCAGCGCGAACACGGCATTGGGCAGCCACGCGGCAACCTCGACGGGGATGGCGCGCTGGCGGGCCAGGCCGATCAGGCTGATGAAAGCCAGGTAGTAGCAGAAAAACGCCAGGAAGATCGCCATCACATACCCTCCCGACTTCCCGCCTTTGCGGGACGACACCCCCAGGGGGATGCCGACCAGGGCAAGCATGAGACAGCCGGCCGGCAGCGCCAGCCTGCGGTGCAACTCGATGCGGGCTTCCACCCAGTTGGGACTGTGGGTGGCATGGTAGGGCAGTTCCCGCGTGTCCATCTCACTGAACGCCCGCGCGCGATGCTCGGTGGGCGGGGCGGCATCGAGAACCTGGTCGCCTTTCGGGTACGAGGTGTGCGAGCCGCGCATGTCCTTCTCCACCTCGTGGATGCTGGCATCCCGCATGGAAAGCTGGATGCGGTTGTTCTCGGCTTCGGGGATAGCGATCGCCTCGCGCGCCACCGTGATCCGGGGGCCTTCGCCACGTTCGCCGAGTCCGGCCGACCTCCGTTCCGGAGGCGTCAGGTCGGCCAGAAACACATTGCGCCACAACACCACCGGTCCGGGCCTCACGTCGCCCACGTAGAGAATCGTGTTCGGGAACTGCTCCTCGAAGACGCGGGGCTGGATCTCGGCCGTCAGTTGCCCGGCTGCCAGGCGATTCGAGATCCGGATGGTCTCACGCACAGCCAGCGGAGTCAGCCATACCGAAGCCGCGCCCGCCACCAGGGTAGCCAGCAGGGCGAAAACAACCACCGGCGGGACCACCGTGCGGCTGGAGACGCCCGCGGCGCGCATGGCGGTGATCTCGCCATCGGCCGACATGCGCCCCAAGCCGATGAGAATGCCCACCAGCACGCCGAAGGGCACCGTCAGGGGCAGCACCGGCGCCATGGCCATGGCGAACAAATAGGCCACGGTCTCCAGACTGGCCGAACTGCGAACCAGTAACTCGAAGAGCCTGCCGACACCCTGGAGGAATATCACGAAGGTGCACAGCAGCGTACCGAGCAGCGCGCTCGACAGGATCTCCCGAAACACATACTTGCGGAGAATCATGGGGCCGGAACAATGGGCAGCTTGGGCAACTCTTCGTCGAACTTCTGCAATTCGAGATCGTCGATCAACACCGACGGGGCGATCACCGCCGTTTCGGAAACGAAGTTGGAGGCGCCCATCAGGGCAAACGGCGCGGGGTTGTTCAGGAATTCGAAGAGGTGGCTTTCATCCGAGGCGCCGAGGATGTCCTTGAGGGAGCGGGTGGTCAGCCCCCGGAACCGGAGGCCCCGCACCAGTTCCTCCCGTCCGTCCGGGTAGACCCGGTAAACCAGAACCGGCTGGCTGACAGGCTGGGTTCCGCCGGAGCGCCCCATCGCGGTCAGCAGGCGGCGGACCTCGTCGAAACTGGCCGAGGAAGGGAAATCCATCTTCCGGACGATGATGCCGTAGGGCTTGCTGCGGGCCTGGCACATCTCCATCATCCGTTTCCGCAGGGCCGGTAGCGGCGCGGTCTCGGAGGCGCGCACGAACAGGTTGCCGAAGCCCGCCGTGCAGGCGCCGAAATTGCCGGGCATACGGGCACGTCCGTTCGACCCCTCGTAGCCCTTTACCGGCTGGCGCGTCAGCAGGAAATTCTTGAGCACCCCCTTCTCGACCAGCGTCAAAGGCTGGGGCACGACGCCCTCCTGGTCGATCGGGTAGAATCCGAACAGTGTCCGCCCCCGCCACTCTTTCTGGGTGGGGTCGTCGACCACGTCCATCCATTCCGGCAGGATGCGGCTGCCCTGGCGGCCCTCCAATTCGCTGGCGGGCCAGTATCCGCCGCGGCCCGGCTCCATCACCGGCCTTCGGTTCAACGCCAGGTTCCGGCCCAGCAATTCGGCGAACAACTGGCCCGCGGCGTCGCCCTCGAACAGCACGGGCCCCACATAGGAATCCGCAAAGGGCGCCTTGGTGAGTGCGGTTACGTTCTCGGCCAGTTCCCGCAGCCCCCTGGTGATCTCCAGGTCGCTTGGCATGGCGCCAAAATCCAGGGCGTGAAAGGTGACGGCGTCGCGCAAGAGCATGCCATCGGGAGCCTGGCTGTAGACCCGGGCCCGAAGGAATGCCAGGTTTTCGGGAAGACGCACCTCCGTTCCTTCGGAGGTGACCAGGTAACGGACGGAGCGGATCGCTTGAAACTCGAGGCCGGACGCATGCAGGTCCGGATACGCGGCAAAGATCGCGGAGAGCTTGCGGACGCGGTTCTTCCACTCCTCCTCATCGATTTCGCCGCGGGGCGGATCGAGGATCAGCCGGGTGGGTTGGGCGCGCGCGAAGTCCGCCAGTTGTTCGGTGACGGTGACGTTCCTCAGCGCCGCCCGTTTGCGCGCGATCGCCTCGACCGCAGCTTTGTAGGCCTGGTCCGTTGCCAGCCAGAGCAGGCGGCGCAACACTCCGTAGTCGTTGTCCAGGGGGAACTGCTCGATGTTATAGCGCCCGCCGAACGGCAGACCGCTGCCCACGTAGTTGGTATTGTCGAACTTGTAGTCGCCGACACGAACTTGAACCTGGGGAGAGCGGAAGCGGCGCCGGTCGGCGGAAACGAGGCCGCCCAGGGTGGCGGAGGCGAGGAAAGCGTCGCCATCGTCAATTGCGTAGGAAATGAAATACGGCGGGTCCAGGTTGACGATCTTCAAAGCCCGGGAGCGCTGGAGTTCATCGCGCATGGCGCGCAGCACCGCATCATCGGCCGCCAGGGAGGGCAGGGCGCACGCCACAGCGGCAAGGGCAACACGCTGAAGCGCCTTCACTGGCCGCCTCCTCCCGCGCTGTTCACCGGCGGGGGCAACAGGGGCGGCCGCTCCTGCGATTTCTGCTTCTTCTCGATCTCGATTTCCGAGATCAGCAGCGCCGGGGAGACCGCGGAAACCGGCACGCTTCCGGATTCAGCTCCGCAGTAGCCGTTGAAGATCTCCGGGCGGTCGCCGGTGGCGAGAATCTTCCCGAAACTCGCCAGGGGTGTGCCCACTATGTCGGCGCCCCGCACAAGTTCGTCGGGCCGATTGTCCGGATACACCCGGTAGACCACCAACGGGATCACCTTGAAGGCTTGAATTCCGGCCCGCGCAGTGGTCGTGAATCCTCCTGTAACTTGCTCAAAATAATAGCCGTATGGCTTCTTCTGGCGCCTGATTTCATCGCCCAGCATCTCCCGCAGCCGGGCCTCGGGGACCTGCTTGGATGACTCTACCAGGAGATTGGACTGCCTCGAGACAGGCTCCAATCCGGGTTGCCGGCGTCCATGGCCGTTTGAGTGATCCACGCCGCGAACCGGCGAACGGGACATCAGAAAGGTTTTTAGGATGCCGTTCTCAACCACCGGCACGCGCTGCGCTTGAATTCCTTCGTCGTCATATAGATACCAGCCGTTCAGATCGACCGTGCCGGCCTTGCGGCGGGTGGGGTCGAAAATCACCGACAGAAACGGCGGCAGCACCGGAGCCCCCAGGCTTTTGGTGAAAGTCTGGCCCTCGGTTTCGTCTTTCTGGCGGTGTCCCTCGACCCGGTGGCCGAAAATCTCGTGAAAAAACACGGCGGCGGCCCGCCCCGAAAGGATGGCCGGGCCGACGAACGGCTCCACTTCGGGAGCCCGCAACAGTCCGGACACGTCTTTGGCAACCTTGCGAATGGCGGCCAGAATCACCTCGTCGCCGGGCAAGCCGGAGGGGTCCGCGGCCTCGAAGGTCTCAAACGTCGAGACGTCGGTCCCGTCACCGGCCTTTGCCTGGGCCGTGATCATGATCCGCGCGAACCCCCGCCCGTGTTCCAGCCGCGAGCCTTCGGTGTTGACGAAGTACTTCGTCTCTCGCTGCGCCATGACGCTTACGCTCGAAGTCAGGACTCCGGGGTGCTGATCGAATTCTCGGGAGAGTTTCCTGAGCCGCGCCGCCCACTGCTCGGCGGAGAACTTCATTTTCGGCGGCGCCTCGGAAAAGACGGCCGGCTTCTCCTCGGAAAAGTCGTCGGAATCGTCCGCCTCGGCCACTTTGACCTGAGTGCTGGTCCGGATCTTGATGAGGCGTTCGGCCGCGAGCCGGTAGACCCGGTCGGTTTCGAGCCAGACCCTCTGCTTGATTGCCGCGGCGTTGTCATCGAGGCTCAGGGGCACGCCGGAGGTGAAGTCCACCCGCTCGCCCCGAACGCGATGATAGTTGTCCAGCTTCCGGGAACCGACCCGGACCGAGACGTCCAACAGGCGGCTGGCGTTATGCCGGGCGGAAGTGATCGCTCCCAATGTCGCCGACACCACGTTCACGTCCTGTTCGGTGACTTCGTAGGACAGGAAGTAAGGCGCTGGTTCGGCTTTCTGTTTCAGGATGCTGAAGTTGCGCTCCAACTCCTCGCTCAGTGCCCGCAGCACGAGCGAGGACTGGGCTAAAGCGGGAAAGACGGCGATGAAAAGCAGCGCAGCCCGGACCGGAGAGGGCACGAAACTCCTTTCGCTTCCAGTGCCTTCCAGGATAGCAAAAGGTCTTCCTGCCTTACACCGTGGGCAACGACAGCAGGCCCTTCTCCCGCAATCCCGACAGAGCGAGTCCGTAGCGGCCGCGGACGCCCGTCTTCTCGAAAATGTGCTTGAGATGAATCTTGACGGTGCCAGGCCGGATTCCCAGCGAGCGGGCGATCTCTTTGTTCTTCATGCCCTGCTCTACCAGTTCGACCACCTGCTGCTCGCGCGGCGTCAGGTTGGAGCGGCTGTAACGGGTAGTCTTCTCGGCCTGGTGGAAAATGCAATCTTCCATCCAGGTGTTGCCGCTGGCCACGCTGCGGATGCAGGTCAGCAACGAATTCACGTCGGCGGTCTTGCGAATCACGCCCTGTGCTCCGGCTTGTACTACCCGCAGGGCCTCGGCCTCGTTCATCGAAACGCCCCAGACAATGGTGGCCGTGCCCCGGCCGGAAGCCCGGATTTTTGCGACAGCCTCCATGACGGCCTGAAGGCCGAATGCCTTATCGATGATCGCCACGGTAGGGGGATGGTGGCGCAGCATCTCCAACCCGGCAAGCAGCGAGGTGACTGCGCCGGTCAGTTGCAGATCCGGGCAGGGATTCAGGACCGCGCGGAGACCCTCGACGGTAAGTGGCTGGCTCTCACAGACCGCCACCGTCTTGATCGCAGTTGCGGTTTCGCTCATGTATCCTCCAGAGCTTCACGCTCTAAGACATTTATCGGCGCTATGATTCAAAAGTTTTAGTCCTTTTTGGATACAGGAACTCTCATTTTTTCTTGCCGTCCAACCGATAACTTCCATGTAGCGGTCCGAGATGCAGAACTCCTCGTCAACCAGGCCCCCGGCGCGATGGAGACCGCTTCTGGTGTGCCCGCGGCGGACCCTGCACCAGGAACTGGCTTCGGTTTTGCGGGAAGTCACCCAGTTCCCCCCGGTCGAGCTGGAAGAGTACCCGCCCAGGGGCGCGCTGGCGGAGATTGTAGCCTCGCACAAGCCGAACGTCATCTTCATCGACGTGGGCGTCGAACTGGAACATGCTGCACCGTTGCTCGCCGAGGCGGCGGCACTGGCGCCCCCCTTGCCGGTGGTCGCCGTACACACAGGCAACGATCCGGACCTCATTCTGCGCTGTCTGCGGCAGGGGGCCAGCGAGTTCCTTTTCCAGCCCTTTCAGGCTGCCTCGATCCGGGAGGCTCTGGACCGGCTGGCCCGGCTCCGCCAGGACAGTCCGGGTTTCAAAGGCGGGGGAAAGGTCTACTGCATTATGCCGGGCAAGGGAGCCTGCGGCGCCTCGACGCTGGCGGCCAATCTGGCCTTTCAGTTCAAACGCCTGGGCAAGCAAAGACTGCTGCTGGCCGACATGGATCCGCTGACCGGCACGCTGTCGTTCCTGCTCAAGCTGAAATCGACCTACAGTTTTGTGGACGCCGTGGGGCACGCCCAACAGATGGACGAAGATCTCTGGAAGGGCCTGGTGAGTTCCTTCCAGGGATTTGATGTGCTGCTCTCGCCGGAGAACCCCGCCGAGGCGATCGCCGAGGCGCACGACGCCACTCCCTTGCTGGACTACTCCCGGGAGGTCTATGAAACCGTAGTCCTCGATGCCCAAGGTCCCTATGGCGACTGGAGCCTTTCACTGGCCCGCTGCTGCGACGAGTTGCTGCTGGTGACTACGAACGAGTTGCCCGCGCTGCACTGCACGCGCAGAGCCCTGGCCTACCTGGACCAGAACGGCGTGGAGAAGACGAAGATCAAGCTGGTGGTGAATCGCTACAGCCCGCAGGCGGGCCTCAGCCGGGAGGCCATTGAAACCGCCCTGCACGCCGGCGTGTTTCACCTCCTGCCGAGCGACTACGAAGCCGTGCAAAAGGCGCTGATGGAAGGCAAGCCTGTGCCTCCCAATACGGGTCTGGGCAAAGCCCTGTCCGGACTGGCGGAGGCGCTGATGGGCAAGGAGCCAAAGCCGAAGAAAGCTTCGCTGCTGGCCGGCCTGTTCTCGCTGTTCGACACCGCTTCCTCATGAGTGGACCCAGCCGTTCCACCCGCTGGCGTCGGATAATGGGCAGAGGTGCTCTGTTGAAAATGGTGCGGATTGGCGTTGCCTTACTGGCGCTGGCGCCGTGGCTGGCGTGGGCCACCGTGGTCCCCCGGCTTACGCTGGAAGACCTGGTGGATGCTTCGGACCGGGTGGTGCAGGGCCGGGTGGTCGCTTCCTGGACCGCGTGGGACCAGAATCACCGCTATATTTGGACCCACTACCGCATCCGGGTTGCCGAAGCGATGAAGGGCGGCGGGGCCGCGGAGATTGTCATCAGCGAGCCGGGCGGCAGTCTCGACGGACAGACACTTCTGATTGCGGATGCGGTCGCGTATACGCCGGGTGAAGAAGTGATCGTGTTCACCCGCCGGGTTCCGGCCGGATATCTGCGCACCACCGGCTACGGGCAGGGAAAGTACAGCGTGCGAAACGGGCGCGTGGCGAACCATGCCGCCCGGCTGACGCTGGCAGAGCCCGCGCGTAAGGCCGGGACGGCTCGCGCGCAAACCCCGCTCGATAAGCTGAATGGGATCCCGGTCGCCGATTTTAAAGCGCGGGTCAGAGCTCTGATCTCGAGCCGGCCCGCCCCACGGTGATCACCGGCCGGCGGGCCGGCTTGCGCAGTATGTAGTACAATCGCACACGCTATGAACGGCAAAGTCGTGCTGGTTACCGGAGGCGCCAAGGGCATCGGGCGCGGCATCGTGGAGCGATTTCTGGAAGGCGGCGCGGCGGTCGCTCTGTTTGACATCGACCGGGAGGCGGCCGAACAGGCTGCCGGACAGTTAGGGGCGGGCGGCCGGGTGCTTCCGCTCATCGGCGATGTGGCCTGCGCATCGGATGCGCGGGAGGCCGTGGAGCGGACCGTCGCGCAATTTGGCGCGCTCGATGTGCTGATCAACAATGCCGGCATCGACCTCGAGGGCCGCGTCGACGAGCTCACCGAAGACCAGTGGGACCGGCAACTGAACGTGAACCTGAAGAGCGTGTTCCTTTTCTCGAAGTATGCCATTCCGCACATGCGCGGGCGCGGCGGCGCCATCGTGAATATCTCTTCCGTGCATGCCTTCTACGCTTACGCAGGCTGCCCCGCCTATGACGCTTCAAAGGCCGGCATGATCGGACTCACCCGCACCATGGCCCTGGATCACGGACGGGACGGGATCCGGGTGAACGCGATCTGTCCGGGCTATATTGACACGCCCCTGCTCCGGCACTGGCTGGAGAGCACGCCTGACCCGGCGGCGACGATGGCGGAGGTGATGAAGGCCCACCGCCTGGGCCGGATCGGCACACCCCGCGATATCGCCGAGGCGGCGTTCTTCCTGGCGTCGGACGCAGCCGGGTTCGTCTCAGGCGCCTACCTGATTGTGGATGGAGCCATGACCACGGCGGGGCACTAGACCGCCCAACCTGGCCCTTCCGCCTCTCCGGCGGCGCTCTCCTCTCCGGCCGTGGACGTGAATGTGTCTTCGGTTTCCCCGGAGCTTTCCTCGGGCGTTTCCGGGGGCCTCTTCCGGGGCCTCCGCCGGGGTGAGGAACCATCCTGCCGCAGGTTATCTTGCGGAATCGAACTGTGATATACCGGTTCGATCATTGTTCGCCTCCACGGGGATGATCGGCACTTTCCCGGTGAAACTACAGCCGTTACATCACCGGCGGCTGTATTCTGCGGGCCGCCTTCTTGAAACTGCGCTCCATGAGGCGGCGCAAATCGAGGAGATGCTGCGGGTGGAACTGGCTGCGTGACCAGCGGCACTGCGGCGCGAACTCGACTCCTACGAAGTACCCGATCTCCCGGAAGACGCAGTAACGGACCACACCCTGCAACTCACCCTTCGGGTAACTGATGGAAAGGCTGGTCTTTAGCGTCAGGGGAGCGTCGAACTGGAGGCACGCCCCGGTCAGGGAGATGTCCTCGAGGATGGCCGTGGCCTTGCGCGTCCGGCCGGACTTGTCCTTCCAGCGCACATCCACCAGTTCCGCGCACATCATCCGGGTTTCGACGCGCCGTTCTGCCATATGCTTTCTGATCGGCCGCCGAGGGGGAAACCTTTAGGGCGACACGGGTTCGGCAAACCGGCTAAAGCCGGGGCCGCCTCCTGCCGATCATCCTCTCGGAAGGAACAGACATGCAGACGATCGTCGAACCGCTGACCTCACGGCCCTGGGCACTGGAAGGACTGCCGCCATTCCCACCCGTTGCCACACGGATACTCGAGGTGCTTTCTCAGGACGACGCGGTGTTGCGGCAGATTGCGGAGCTGATCCGCATGGATGCCGCGTTTACCGCCGAAGTGCTGCGGTTAGCCAACTCGGCGGCCTACGGTTTTCGCGGCCGGGTGGACAACGTGGCTCAAGCTATCGTGTTGCTCGGAACCGAGCGCGTAAAAGCCCTCACCATGACCGTGGCCCTGGGTATCTATACCAGTGCTGGAAAGAAAAATCAGACTCTGCGCGGTTGCTGGCTGCACAGCCTGGCTTCGGCTTTCCTGGCCGATGAGTTGGCGGCGCCCAGCGGCCTGAACAAGGATCGCGCTTACACCGCTGGCCTGCTCCACGACATCGGCCGCCTCGGCCTGCTGGTCACCTATCCGGCCGAGTACGCCAACCTCACCGCGGTGGCGATCGAACATTCCATCGACGTACTGGAAGTCGAGCGCGGCATGTTCGACATCGACCACTGCCAGGCGGGCGCATGGCTGGCAAAGGAGTGGAACTTTCCCCCCGAATTGCAGGAGGTGATCGGAAACCACCACGGCGCCACGCCCCAGGGCGAGACCGATCTCTGCTGGCTGGTCAACTTTGTCTGCCGGCTGGCCGACACGCTGGGCTTCCAGGTGATGACGCCGCTCCGGCCGTACACCTACGATGAACTGCTAAGCGAACTGCCCGAACAAGCTCGCGAGCGCCTGCCCGAAGACCCGGCCGAACTGGCCAGAAACATCCAGTCGAAGGTGAGCGTGATCAGCGGCTAGCGGCGGCTATTGCAGTTTGCCCCGGCCCTCGACGCGCCAGACCTGCTCCACCTGCTCGCCGCGGACGCCATAGACGCATTCGTGCAGGTTGACGGCGGCGCAGATATGGTTCGGGATGATGTGCACCCGATCGCCGACCGAGAAGCGCTTTTCCGCCTGGTGGACATCGATGTATCCGTGCTCTTCGTTCATCTTCACGAAGGCGCAGCCCGGCGCTTCGACGACCCGGCCGAAAGTCACCTCGGTTGCGCCGATGAGCCGGTCTGAGGAAAACGTCTTCGACCCGCCATCAACGATCATCTGGCCCGGACGGGCGGTGGAGACGACGGTGACCAGAATCGACGCGGCGCAATCCTCCAGCCCGCAGGCGCCGCAGACCAAGGTGTTCAAATCGTTGTAAACGTACGTGCCGGGCCGGATCTCGTTCATGCCCGGCACCAGGTGGGAGTAGTAGAGCGACGGTGTGGAGCCTCCGCTGACGATGCGGAGCGGGATGCCGGCGGCCCGAAAATCGTCCGATATGCGCTGGACCACGCCCGCCAGGTCGGAGAGGGCCCGCTTCCCATGCTCGTCCATCGCGCGAATGTGGCCCGGGTAAAACGCCACGCCTTCGAAGGTGAGCTGAGGCAGGCGTTGAATGCCTTTGGCCAGATCGAGCAGCGCGGCTCCGGGGTCGACGCCGACGCGCCCCAAGCCGACATCGGTTTCCGCCAGCACGCCAACGCTGGTGCGGGCCTCGCAGGCCGCCTCGGAAAGCTGCTGGGCGGCGAAGAGGCTGTCCAGCGCTACGGTCACACGGGCCTTCCGGGACACCTCCATCAGCCGCCGCAACTTCGACCGGCCGACGACGGGATAGGCGACCAGCAGGTCCGGAGTATCCGCGGCGAGCATCACTTCAGCCTCACCCACTTTGGCCACCGTCAACCCTGAGGCGCCGTGATCCAGCTGCATCCTGCCGATGGCCGGCGTCTTGTGGGTCTTGGTGTGCGGGCGCAGGCGCAGGCCGTGGTTGCGCGCATAGGCTGCGGCGCGCGCCAGGTTGCGCTCCATGATGTCAAGATCAATCACCAGCGCGGGTGTTTCCAGTTCGGATATGTGCATCGTCTTGTCGGACCTCGCGAGGTCGTGGCCTCCGAATGCCAGTATAATTTGAGAAAGATTCGGCAGGTGAGGTGACTTTCTGCGTCCCGCGGACGAGCGCTCGATGAAAAGGCGGCTCCTGATTGGTTCCGGGGCCGTATTGCTGGCCCTGTCGGTGACCCTCGTCGTCTGGCAGGGGTCGTTTGATTTTGGAACCTACGGGCCTTCGAATCCTACCCAGACGTTCATCTTTTGGGCCGTTTCCACCCTCACGTTTCTGCTGATGGTGACCCTGGGTTTCATGCTCTTCCGCACCGGCGTGAAACTGTACATCGAGCGGCGCAGCAACCGGGAGGGCTCGCGTATCAAGACCAAGCTGGTGCTGGGCGCGCTGGCGCTCAGCTTCCTGCCGGTCTTCTTCCTGGTGCTGTTCAGCGTGCACGTCCTGAACCGGAATCTGGACAAGTGGTTTGGCCGCCCGGTGGAGATGGAGCACCTGACCTATGTCGAGATGGCTGAGGCGCTGAAGGGCGAGCTGCGCGCCCGGGCCGGCTTACAGGCCGAATTGCTGGCAGCCCGGCCGGAGACCCGGGCGATGCTGGCGGCCGGCGCCCCGGCGCCGGGTTTTCTGGAGCCTTTTTGCAAGGAGCAGAACCTGGCGGCGGCGGCCATCCGGGTGGGCCGCGAGACCCCGCCTCTGGACGTGTGTGGCTCCGCCGCGCTGCTCAGATACCCGGGCGGCAGTACGGTCGTCGTCGACTCCCCAATATCCTACAACGGGGTGGTCGCGGGCTATGTGACGATCGCGCCGCGTGTTCCGGTCGACATTGCAGCCCGCCAGCGCGCCATCGAGGATTACACCCGCACCTACCACCGGCTGGCGGCCGACCGCCGCAACTTTCGCACCTTCTATCTGTTGTTCCTGGCGCTGATCACCTTCTTCATCCTCTTCGTAGCCACCTGGCTGGCGCTTTTCCTGGCCAAGCAGATCAGCGTTCCGGTGGCCGCCCTGGTTCACGGGGCCGAGGAGGTGCGCAAGGGTAATCTGAAGCATCGCGTCGACGTTCGCGCCATCGACGAACTGGCCGGGCTGGTGCGCGGCTTCAACGCCATGACTCACGATTTGGAGGCCAGCCGGAGCGAACTCGAAGCCCGCCGCCGTTTCACGGAAGCCATCCTCGAAAGCATCCCGACCGGGGTGATCTCGGTGGCTTCGGATGGCGCCATCCAGCGGGTGAACAGCGCCCTGAGGCAGATCTTCCCGGAAGCGGCGGTCTCTCGCGCGGCCCGCCTGGAAGACCTGTTTTCCCGCGAAGACACCGCGGAAATCAAGTACCTGATGAAGCGCGCGCGGCGAACGGGGCTGGCTTCCCGCCAGATGGATCTGAGGACCGGGCAGGGAACGTTGCATCTGTCGGTAACCGTCTCGGCGCTGGAGGAGAAACTGACGTCGGGGTTCGTGATCGTGGTCGAAGACACCAGTGAGCTGCTGCGCGCCCAGAAGTCCGCGGCCTGGCACGAGGTGGCCCGCCGGGTGGCCCACGAGATCAAGAATCCCCTGACGCCCATCGCTCTCTCGGCCGAGCGTATCGCCCGGCAACTTGCCCGCCTGGACGCACCCGCCGACACGCGGAGGATTCTGGCGGAGTGCGCCGAGATCATCATTCGTGAAGTCGAATCGGTGAAGGCCCTGGTGGATGAGTTCTCGCAGTTCGCGCGATTCCCCGCGGCGCAACCCGTGAAGTCGGACTTGAACGAGGTCGTGGAGAGCGCGCTGGCGGTTTTCAGCGGCCGGCTGGATGGCATCGAGATGCAGGTGGACCTGGCGCCCGGCCTTCCGCCGGTGAGTCTGGACCGCGAACAGTTCAAGCGCGTGGTGGTCAACCTGGTGGACAACGCCGCCGAAGCCATGCAGGACACCCTGGTGAAGAAGCTGTACCTGCGGACCCAGCCCGGTCCGGTGGACACGGTGGAACTTGTGCTCGCCGACACCGGCTGCGGCATCACGCCCGACGAGAAGGAGAAGCTCTTTCTCCCCTACTTCTCGACGAAAGGCCGGGGCACCGGTCTGGGGCTCGCGATTGTCAGTCATATTCTGGCGGAGCATCACGCGCAGATTCGGGTGGAGGACAACAAGCCCGCGGGGGCGCGCTTCACCATTGAAATTCCGGTGGCGGTGGAGGAAGTGGTGGCTCCGGCATGAAGCGCCCTCGAGTTCTGGTGGTGGACGACGAACCCGGGATCCGGCAGTCGCTCGGCGGCGTTCTCGAAGATGAGGGTTATTCCGTCGGGTCGGTGGAAAGCGGAGAGGCTTGCCTGGAAGAGCTCGCCCGGCAGAACTACGAACTCGTGCTGCTGGATGTCTGGCTGCCGGGCATGGACGGCATCGAGACTCTGGCGCGCATCCAGGAACTTCCCCTGAGCGAGCGTCCGGTGGTGGTGATCATCTCCGGACATGGCTCAATCGAAGCCGCCGTGAAAGCCACCAAGATCGGGGCCTTTGACTTTCTGGAAAAACCGCTCTCCATCCAGAAGGTCGCCGTAATCGCCAAGAACGCGCTCGATCACCGCCGCCTGCAACTGGAGAACTCGCGGCTCAAAGAGGCCTCCGCGTCGAGATACCGGATCATCGGCGAAAGCGTGCCCATGAAGGCGTTGCGGCAGCAGTTGGCCCTGATGGCCGGCACCAACGGGCGGGTGCTGATCTACGGCGAAAGCGGCACCGGCAAGGAACTGGTGGCGCACGCCATTCATGCCATGAGCCCGCGTTCGGCCGAACCCTTCGTGGAAGTCAACTGCGCTGCGATCCCGGAAGAACTCATCGAAAGCGAGCTGTTCGGGCATCAAAAGGGCAGCTTTACCAGCGCTCACGAAGACAAGACCGGCAAGTTTCAGAAAGCCGACGGCGGCACGCTGTTCCTGGATGAAGTGGGCGACATGAGCCTGCGCACGCAGTCCAAGGTGCTGCGCGCGCTCGAGGAGCAGCGCTTCGAACCGGTGGGCGCAGCCACCTATGTGCAAGTGGACGTGCGGGTGGTTGCGGCCACCAACAAGAACCTGGAGGTTGAGATCGAGCGGGGCAACTTCCGCGAGGACCTGTTCTACCGTCTGAATGTGATCCCGTTCCACGTCCCTCCTCTGCGGGAGCGCGCCGAAGACATCCCCTTGCTGGCTGATTACTTCCTCCAGGAGTTCACCTCGGCATACGGACGCAAGCCCAAGGAACTTACCCCCGACGCCTACGCCGTGTTGCGGGAGTATCCCTGGCCGGGCAATGTGCGTGAATTGCGGAACCTGATGGAGCGGATTGTGATCCTCAATCCGCAGGTGCGCGTGGATGCGCGCCACATCCCGCTGCCCGCCGTGCGCCGCGCACCGGCGGAGCGGCCGGTGGAACGGTTCGGCAGTCTTCAGGAGGTCCGCGAGGCGGCCGAACGCGACTATATCCTCAGAAAACTCGAGGAGACCGGCGGCAATGTCACGCGCACGGCCGAGTTGCTGGGACTCGAGCGCAGCAACCTCTACCGCAAGATGAAAGCGCTGGGCATCGGGCCGAAGGAATAATGCCCGGTTCGAGGGCAGACCGCCCTCCTCATACCCGGTACTTTCGCACGCGCTCCATCAGGCGGTTGGCTTCGCTGGGGCCCGGCGCCCGGGTTACCTTGTACAGCGTGCCCCCGGTAAGGGTGTGCCGGTCAAGCGCGGCGGTGAATTCCTTGTATTCCACGCTCACCACGGCCGGCAGGTCTCCGATCCGGCGCTTCAGCTCCGGCAGCACGCTGAAAGCGGTGGGGAAACCGCGGTCATCGGCCAGGGATATGGCCTTGAGCCCCGGCAGCGAGGATACCGCTTCGAGAAGGTGCCGCCCGTTGCCGTGGATATGCAGCACGCCGCCGTCGAAAGTGCGCAGGATGCGCGCAGCCGGTTCCCGTCCCCAGCGCTCGAAATAGGCGACCGAGGTCATGTGGAACGGGTCGACGCTTTCCGAGACGATGCGGCCCGGAATCCATCCCGCCATGTTGCTGCACGTCCCTCCGGCCACCAGGGGGACACGCTCGAAGAACGCCGTCTGCACATCCACGTTCAACCGGTAGGCGAAGTCGATAGCCTGGCGGACGCGGTCCGGGTTCTCGGCCACTTCCAGGTACGCGCGGGTGGCGCCAAACAGCTCGAACAGGAAGTTCAATCCGTCGATGAGGATGAAGTGACTGATGCCGAACCGGCCCTCCGCCGTGGCCAGCAAGGTCGCCAGGAAGCGGCGGTAGTAACGGTACGCCTCGCTTTCGCGATCGATGGAAAGCCGGTCGAATCCCGCCCAATCTTTTAGCAGCGGCGGCACCATCGAGGAGATCCACCCGTTCTCGGGATGGGCCATGTACTGGATGCTCCCGCCGCAGATTCCGCCATACAGCCCCTGGTCCATTTCGCTGAGGTAGGCACAGGGGATGGAATCGTCTTCAATGGCGGCGCGCTCGCGCAGCAGTTCATCCCAGAACCGGGCCCGCTCGGCGGGGTCGGGCCTCCCGGTGTAGCCGGCCGCATATCTCTGGGCAAAGGCTTCCAGAGCCGTGCCGGGCGCCTCCACGAAGGCGAAGATCCGGTCAGGCGGGCGGGTTTCGTACAGGCCACGCAGCCGCTCGACACGTTCCCACCCGTTCGGACAATAGCTCAAAGGAAAAGTCATCTCCACTCCGCTTCACTTGGCCACAACTTGTTAGTGTTACCATACCGAAACAAGAGGAGGAATTACATGAAACGCATGGTTGTGTGTGCAGCCGCGCTGCTGCTGTCTCTTAACGTCTGGGCTCAGGCGTCCGGAGGCGGGGGGAAAATGGCCAGGGCCGTGCTGAAAGACGCCCAGGGAAAGGACGTCGGGACCGCCACCATCCGGCCCGCCAAAGAAGGCGTCAGGATCTCCTTGAAGCTGATGAACCTGCCTCCGGGCGAGCACGCGATCCACATTCACGCGGTGGGCAAGTGCGAAGCTCCGGAATTCAAGACCGCCGGCGGCCATTTCAACCCGGAGAAGAAACAGCATGGCAAGGACAACCCGATGGGGCACCATGCCGGGGACTTGAACAATATCGTGGTGGCGGCCAACGGGAAGCTCTCCACCAGCTTCGTGGCGAGAGGCGTTACATTGGGCGAGGGCGAGAACTCCCTGTTCCATGAGGGCGGCACCTCGCTGGTGATCCATGCCAGCCCGGACGACTACAAGTCCGACCCGGCCGGCAATGCCGGCGCCCGCATCGCCTGCGGCGTTATCGAGCGGTGATCCCGGCCTCCGTTCCGATCAGTTTGAGCCGCGCGCCTTCCCGGATGTGGTCCCGGCTCCATCCGGTCGGGTGCATGGCGGACCAGGTTCCCGCCGGGCTTTTGAAATAGCGAAAGTGGTGTGCCGAGTATTTATGTCCTACCAAGCGCGGCCGTTCAGGCCCCTGCCCTCCAGCGCCCCAGTGGCGTGTTGTCTGGTCTATCTGCTATTGCCTCTGACCGCGGTGGGCCAGAGCCCGCCTCCTGAGAAGCTCACGCTCGAAGCCGCTGTCTCCGAGGCTGTCGAGAGAAACCTGGGCTTGATGGCCGAGCGCGCTAACATCAGCATCGCCGAGGCGCGCGTGATTACGGCCCGGCTGAGGCCCAACCCCGTGATGACCGTGACCGCGGACCATCTCGATGCGCTCGGGACCGGCTTCAACGACATCAACGGGGGAGGTCCAACGGAGCTGAACTTCCACACGGATTTCGTGGTGGAGCGGGCCAGGAAGCGGGCCTTGCGCACGGAGGCGGCCCAGGCCGCGGTCTCGGTGGCGCAGTTGCAGTTTCTCAACGCCATGCGGAGCGTCATCCTGGATGTCGACAACGCTTTCCTGGATGCGCTGCTGGCGCGCGAGAGTCTCGAACTGGCGCGCGAGAATTTGAAATCGTTTCAGCGTATTGTCGATATCAACGCGGCCCGGCTGAAGGCCGGCGACGTGCCCGAGGTCGAAGTGATCCGCTCCCGGCTGGCCGCGCTGCAATCCGAGAACGTGGTCCGGCAGTCTGAATTGCGGCTGCAATCCGCCCTGGTGCGCTTACAGGTGTTGCTCGGACGCACGCGGATATCGCCGCTTGTTGAAGTGGCCGGCGACTTCCGGCGTGATCCGGTCGCCCCCACCCCGGAAGAACTGATTCGGACCGCCCGCACTTTGCGGCCGGACTTCCGCGCGCTCCAGCGGGACGTCGCCCGGTCCGCCGCCGAGCTGAGGTCTCAGTTGGCGCAGGGAAAGGTCGATTACGTGGTCGGCACGGAGTACCGGCGGCAGCAGGTGAACGCCAAGAGCAACTCGCTGGGTTTCTCATTGAGCATGCCGTTGCCGGTGTTCAACCGCAACCAGGGCGAGATCGAACGTGCCCGGCAGGAGCAGCGGCAGGCCGAATTGCGGGTGCGCGCCCTGGAAGCCTCCATCGCGGGCGAGGTGGAGACTGCTTTCCGGCAGTTTGATACGGCGCGTATTTTGCTTTCCAACATCGAGAACCGCATGCTCCAGCAGGCTCGCGACGTGCGGGAGATCACGGAATACTCGTACCGCCGCGGGGATGCCACCCTGCTCGAACTGCTCGATGCCCAACGGGCTTTCAACGAGACCATGCAAGGCTACAATGAGGCCCGCGCTGAATACGCTCGCGGGTTATATCTGCTCGACTCCATCACCGGAAAGGCAGTGGACCGATGACCCCCCGGCTTGTGGCGGCGCTGTCGCTGGGTTTGAGCATGCTGGCCGGCTGCGGCCGGGTCGAGGATAAGGTTCAGGCCAGCCGAGGGAGCGACCCGGCCCGGACCCAAAACGGCCGCATCGTTCTGCCGGCCGGTTCTCCGAAATTGAATCGCGTGCGCGTCGAACCGGTCCGGCTGGCGGAATTCGCGCTGGATGAGGTCGTGGTTCCGGCGAAAGTGGAAGTGAATCCGAACCGCGTTTCGCGCGTGCTGACGCCGGTTGGCGGCCGCGTCCGCCAGGTATTGGTGAAGCTGGGCGACTCGGTGGAAGCGGGCCAGCCCTTGCTGACGGTGGAGAGCGCGGAGGCCGGCGCCGCCTTAGCCGCTTACGCGCAGACCCAGGCCCAAATCCGCCAGGCCCGCTCGGCGCTGGCCAAGGCGGAGTCGGACCTCAGCCGCTTTCGGGACTTGCAGCAGCACCGGGCCGCGGCGCTCAAGGAAGTGATTGCCGCGGAAAACGAGGTGGTGCAGGCCCAGGCGGCGCTGGATCAAGCCACCGCCGCCGCCGGCGAAGCCCTGCTCCGCTTGCAGATGCTGGGTCTTGAACCCGGCCAGCACCAGCACGAGGTAACCGTGCGGGCGCCGCTGGCCGGCAAGGTTCTTGAGATCGGCGTGGCTCCCGGCGAGTTCCGTAACGACACGGCCGCCAGTCTGATGACCATCGCCGACCTTCACTCAGTCTGGGTTGCCGGGCAGGTGCCCGAATCTCAGATTCGTCTTATCCAGATCGGCGAGGCCGTGCGCGTGGAACTCTCGGCGTATCCCGGCGAAGTTTTCCGCGCGCGGGTCATGCGCATTGCCGACACGGTCGATCCGCAAACCCGCACCATCAAAGTACAGGCCGAAATCCCGAATCCGGCCGGGCGGTTGCGCCCGGAGATGTTCGGCCAGATCTTCCACTCCCATGGAGTCGAGCCCAAACCCGCCGTCCCCATCTCCGCAGTGGTTCAGACGGAGGGCAGGTCCGTCGTGCTGGTGGAGGAACAACCCGGCGTGTTCCGCGAGCAGGCCGTCACGCTGGGGGAGCGGAAGGGCGATCTGGCGCCCGTCCTCAGCGGCCTCACCGCGGGCCAGCGGGTGGTTGTCGATGGCGTCATGCTGCTTCGCGGCGCCGGGGAACGGGAATGATCGACCGGATCATCACCAACGCGCTGCGGCAGCGGCTGTTGATGATTGTGCTGACGCTCGGCGCGGCGGGTCTCGGCTGGTGGGCGTTCGGACAGTTGAAGATCGAAGCCTATCCCGACATCTCGGAAACCCAGGTGCTGGTGATCACCAAGTTCCCCGGTCACGCCGCCGAGGAGATGGAACAGCAGGTCAGCATTCCGATTGAGCGCGCCATGAACAGCCTGCCCGCGATCATGGCCCGCCGCTCGCGCAGCATCTACGGCCTGTCGGTGGTGGAACTGACTTTCGCCTACGGCACGGACGACTACTTCGCACGCCAGGTCACGCTCGAGAAACTGCGGGAAGTCAGCCTGCCCGCGGGAGCCGAATGCGGGCTTGGCCCCCTGACCACGCCGGCGGGCGAACTTTACCGCTACGTGCTGGAGGGCCAGGGCTACGATGCGATGCAATTGCGCGAACTTCAGGACTGGGTGGTCACCCCGCGCTTCCTCCAGGAGTACGGAATCGCGGACGTGGCGACATTCGGCGGCCTGGTGAAGCAGTACCAGGTCGAGGTCGATCCCCTGGCGCTGGAGAAGTACAACATCAGCATCGCGCAGATCGCCAAGGCCGTCGGCGCCAACAACAGCAACGCGGGCGGCGCCCTGATGGACAATCGACAGCAGTCCCTGGTGGTCCGCGGCGTGGGTCTGCTGCACTCCATCGCCGACATCGAGAACATTGTCCTCAGCGCCTCGGGCGGCACTCCGGTTTTCATGCGCGATATCGGCCGGGTGAAGATCGGACCTGCCCTTCAGACCGGTATCTTCGGGCTCGATTCGACCAGCGGCGGCGTCGAGGGGATCGTGTTGATGCGCCGCGGCGAGAACCCCAGCGAGGTGCTGCGCGGAATCCGGCGCGCCGTCGAGGATCTCAACTCCTCGCGGCTTCCGGCGGGGGTCCGCCTGGTTCCGATCTATGACCGGACGGAACTGGTCAACAACACCTTGCGCACCGTCTCGCACACGCTCCTGGAAGGACTCACCATTGTCTTTCTGGTGCTGTTCTTTTTCCTGGGGAGTATGCGCGCGGCCGTGCTCACCGCCATCGTGATTCCGCTTTCCCTGCTCTTCGCCTTTCTGTGCATGTATCTCTACGGGACCCCGGCCAGCCTGCTGAGCCTCGGCGCGCTGGATTTCGGCATTATCGTGGACGGCACGCTGGTGATGGTGGAATTCATTGTCCGCCGGCTGTCCACCACGGCGGTGGCTGAGCGGGGGGCCTTCGAGGCGATTCGTGGAGCGGCCATCGAGATCGAGCGCCCGATCCTGTTTTCGCTGGCGATCCTCATCGCCGCCTACATTCCGCTATTCACTCTCGAGCGTGTCGAGCGGCGCCTGTTCACCCCCATGGCGTTCACAGTGTGCGCCGCCCTGCTGGGATCGTTGCTGTTCACTGTGACGGTGGTGCCGGTCGGGGCCACTTATCTGTTCAAGAACGGCGCGCGCACCTGGCGCAATCCGCTGCTGGCATGGCTGATCGAGCGATACTCCCGCGACATCCGGCGCCTGCTGGAGCACCCCTGGCGGGTGACGGCGGTGGCCGCGGCCATCGTCGCCGGCGCCTTTGCGCTGGGGAGCCGGCTGGGCACCGAGTTTCTGCCCCAACTCGACGAGGGGCTGATCTGGATCCGGTCCAATCTGGCGCCCGGGACGTCGCTGGCAAAATCCGCCCAGGTCGCCTCCGACATGCGAGCCCTGATTCACCAGTCGCCCGAGGTGAAACTGGTTAGTTCGCAGAGCGGCCGCGTCGAGGAAGGAACAGACCCCTTCGGCCCCAACCGCAACGAATTCCTCATTGCCCTGACACCTTACTCGGAGTGGCCTCGCGGCAGGACCAAGGCCGGCCTGGTGGAGGAACTCTCACAGCGCCTGCGCGCCCAGATTCCAGGCGCGAATTTCAATTTCACCCAGCCCATCATCGACATGGTCACTGAATCCGTCACCGGCTCCTCGGCGGACCTGGCGGTCATTTTCAGCGGTCCGGATCTCAAGACCCTCCGCAGACTGGCGAGCCGCACGCTGGACCTGGTCAGCGGCATTCGGGGGGCGGCTGATACCGCCATCGAGCAGGAGGCCGAACAGTCCCAGCTCAGGATCGATCTCGACCGCAGGGCGCTGGCGCGGTACGCTCTCAACGTGGAGGACGTGCAGGACCTGATCGAGCTGGCGATCGGCGGCAAAGCCGTCAGCGTAAAGTTCGAGGGCGAACGCCAGTTCGACATCGCCGTGCGTTTCATCCCCGAAGCCCGTGCCGACAGCACCGCCATCGGCAACATCCTGATGCACACCCCGGACGGCGGCCGGGTGCCGCTCTCGCAAATCGCCGATATCCACGTAGTGAACGGCGCCAGCATCATCGCCCGGCGGGAAAACGAACGGCAGATCACGGTGCGCACGAATATCCGCGGGCGCGACCAGGGCGGGTTCGTCGCCGAGGCGCAACGCGTGTTCCGGAGGCAGGTCCGGCTTCCGGCCGGATATCGGGTCACCTGGGGCGGCCAGTTCGAAAACCTGGATCGGGCGCGCCGCCGCCTGGCCTTCATTCTGCCGGTTACCATCCTGATTATTTTCCTCTTGCTCTACTGGGTCTTTCGTTCCGCCGTGCAGGCCGGTCTGGTGCTGCTCAACGTGCCGTTTTCGATCGTGGGCGGCGTGCTGGCCCTGTACCTGCGCGGAATCAACCTGAGCGTCTCCGCGGCGGTGGGATTTATCTCCCTGTTCGGCGTGGCGGTGATGAGCGGCGTGCTCTATGTCGCCGAAATGAACCGCCAGCGGCACGCTGAAGGGCTGGCTCTCAAACAGGCCGTGGTGGCCGGGGCGTGCGCGCAATTGCGGCCCCGGCTGATCCTGATTGTGGTGGCCATGCTCGGCATGGCGCCCGCGGCCCTGGCCACCGGCATCGGTTCCGATATCCAGCGCCCCCTGGCGACCGTGGTGCTGGGCGGCTTGTTCTCAACCCTGGTGCTGACCCTGCTGGTCCTGCCGGTCTTGTACTACCTGGTGGAGCGCAGACGACATTCCCCGGCCCGGAGTGATGTAAGATAACTGTTTTATCCCTCCATCCGACACTTGTATGGACCACATCCTGTCGCTTGTCCTGTTCACGCCGGTCTTCGGGCTGATCGTACTCCTGTTCCTCCCGGCGGGGAATCCCCGCGCCATCAAACTCTGGGCCAACGCCGCCGCGCTGGTTGGCTTTCTGGTGTCGCTGCCGCTGGTGTTCGAGTACGATTCCAGCAAGGATTTCCAGTTCGTCGAAAGGGCGCAATGGATTCCCAGCATCGGCGCCTCGTATCACATTGGCATCGACGGATTGAGCCTGTTGCTGGTGATGCTCACCACGCTGCTTGGTTTCCTCTCGATTCTTTCAAGCTGGAACGCCATTGAAGACCGCCTGAAAGAGTACTACGCGTTCTTCCTGCTGCTGCAAACCGGCATGCTGGGTGTGTTCATGGCCCGGGATCTGCTGCTGTTCTTTGTCTTTTGGGAGACCGTGCTCATTCCGATGTACTTCATCATCGGCATCTGGGGCGGCCCGCGGCGTCTCTATGCGGCCATCAAGTTCATGATTTACACCTCGGCGGGCTCGGTCCTGATGCTGCTCGGAATCCTGACCCTGTACTACCAGCATTTCAGCCAGTTCCAGTTCTACTCCTTCGACATGCCCGACCTGATGCGCACCAGCCTTTCCCCCGGCATGGGCTGGTGGGTTTTCTGGGCCTTCTTCATTGGCTTTGCGGTCAAGGTGCCGATGTGGCCGTTCCACACGTGGCTTCCCGACGCCCACGTGGAGGCCCCGACCGCGGGTTCCGTCATCCTGGCCAGCGTTCTGCTGAAGATGGGAACCTACGGGTTTCTCCGGGTCTCCCTGCCCCTGACGCCCGACGCCGCCCGGAATGCCACGGTGGTGCACATTGTCGCCGTGCTTTCGATCATCGCCATCGTGTACGGGGCGCTGGTCTCGCTCATGCAGAAGGACTGGAAGAAGCTGGTGGCGTACTCCTCGGTGAGCCATCTCGGCTTCTGCACGCTGGGCATATTCACGCTGAACCCGGCGGGAATCGCGGGCTCGATTTTGCAGCAGATCAACCACGGCATCTCCACCGGCATGCTCTTCCTGATTGTCGGCGTGGTGTACGAGCGGCGGCATACGCGCGAGATCTCGGAGTACGGGGGATTACTGAAAGTGATGCCGGTGTTCACCATCGTGTTCCTGATTGCGGCGCTGAGCTCGATGGGGATGCCGCCGCTCAACGGTTTCATCGGCGAGATCACCATCTTGCAGGGCGCCTACCAGGTGTCGCTCAACTGGGCGTTCTGGGTGGTGGTGGGTATCGCCCTGGGCGCCGCCTACCTGCTGTGGCTGTTCCAGCGGACCATGTTCGGCGAACTCGCCGAGAGGAATTCCGGATTGCGCGACCTTTCGGTGCGCGAGATTGCGGTATTCGCGCCGCTGCTGATCTGGGCTTTCTGGATCGGCGTGTACCCGAAACCCTTCTTCCGCGTGCTGGAGCGCTCCGTGGCCCAGGTGGTCGAGCGCGTGCGTCCGGGCTACTATGCCGAGCACAAGCTGCCCAATCCGCTGGCGGTCTCAGCGGCCGCCGGCGCCGCCGCGCCGGGCGCGGGACGCTGAGTTCGGCGGCGTCAGGAAGCGCTTCGTCCGGTAGGCCAGGCGCTCGATGACCGGCAGCCAGCGCCTCACCGTCCTGCCGTGGAAGATCAGGCTGCCGGCCACCAGCGCGGGGTGCGGAATGGGCGTGCAACAGCGTGAGCAAACATCGATTTCTCCGGCCCGCCCCGCCGCGTGGAGCCTCCGCATGTGCTGCATCCTGTCCGAGTTCCAGATCTCGAACAGCGAAGTCGATTCCAGGTTGCCCAGCGGCTCGCCGTCCAGCATGTAGCTCTGGCAGCACGGATACACGTTGCCGTCCTGCTTGACGTACATCGGGCCGCGCCACAGGTAGTGGCAGGGATGCTTCCATTCCTCCGGCGCATGGCCCGCATCCGGCCGCATGAGGTTGGTTTCGTCCTCCTTGACGCGAACCTGGTCCACGCCCGGCACCGCGCTCCAGAAGCGGATGAAGTCCTCGACCTCAGCCGCGTTTCGCTCCATCCGGACCATCTGCACGACAACCTGCACCGGTGAGCCGCGCTCGTGCTTCATGCGCGCGAACCGCACGAAATTGTCGCGCACTTTCTCAAAGCGCGCGCCGGTGCGGTAAAACTCGAAGCTCTCCCGGGTGGCGCCGTCAAAGCTGAGCGTGATGTGCTCCAGGGGGGTGTCCAGGAGCCGCGCTGAGGCGCGCTCGTCGAGCAGCGTGCCGTTGGTGGAAAGCAGAGTGGAGATGTTGTGCCGGGCGCAGTGCTCGACGCGCTCGAAAATCCTCGGGTCAAGCAGCGGTTCCCCCAGGCCGATCAGCATCATGTGCTCGGCGGTGCGGCCGGATTCCCGCAGCAGGCGATCAAATACCGCCTCGGCCATGTCGGCTTTGGGCTGCGGGTGCGTCTCCCGGGGACACATAGGGCAGTAAAGATTGCACTTCGCGGTGGTCTCGACAATGTACTCCACCGGCAGCGCGCCCAGCCTGGCCTGCCGCGTCAGGTATCCCCAGAGGAGCTTTGCCCGGTTCCAGACCCGCATGACGAGTTCTTTCATTGTACCCGGAGGGCGGGATGCGGCATCATGAACACGTGCGGGAGCGGGTGCGCAAACTGAACGACGCCCCGGTGCGGGCCGGAGCGCGCTACGTGCTGTACTGGGCCCAGATGAACCGGCGCGCGGATTCCAACCACGGGCTTGCCTGGGCCGCGCAACTGGCCAACGAACTTGACCTGCCGGTGCTCTGCTACGAAGGTCTCACCTGCTCCTATCCGCAGGCCAACGACCGCCTGCACACCTTCATTTTGGAAGGGGTTGCGGAGACCAGGCGGCGGCTGAAAAAGCTGGGCGTCGGATATTGTTTCCACTTGCGGCGAAGGCGCTCGGACCCGGACGATGCGCTGTATCGCCTGGCGGCCGATGCGGCCGCCATCGTCACCGACGACTATCCCACCTTCATCGCCGCCCGGCACAACCGCAGCGTGCCTCCGAAGCTCGGCATCGCTTACTATGCCGTGGATTCAAGCTGCATTGTGCCGATGAGCCGGTTTGAAAAGCGCGAGTACGCGGCCTACACGATGCGGCCGAAGATTCACAGGCTTCTGCCGCAGTATCTCGCGCCTCTCGAACCCGTCCGGGTGCGGCGCCGGTACTCGGGCGCGCCGATTCCCTTCGACACGCCGGTTCCCGAAAAATCAATCCCCGGGCTTGTGGCCGCCTGCGAGATCGACCACTCCGTCCGGCCGTCGGTCGAATTTCGGGGCGGGCGCAGAGAGGCGGAGCGGCGCCTCCGGGTCTTTCTCGAAGAGCGCCTGCGGCGATACGCGGCGGAAAAGAACGAGCCCAGTGCGCACGCCACTTCGGATCTGAGCCCCTACCTCCATTTCGGGCAAATTTCCTCGCTCGAGGTTGCGCTCGCGGTGAAGGCCCATGCCGCCGAGTACAAACTCATGGCGGGCGAGTTTCTGGAAGAACTGATCGTCCGGCGGGAACTGGCCTTTAACTTCGCGCGGCATGCCGCCCCCGCCGATTCGCTCTCTGCGCTGCCCGCGTGGGCCCGGAACACGCTGGCCAGGCATTCGCGCGACCCGCGCCCGGCCCTGTACACACGGGAACAATTCGTCAACGCCCGGACCCACGATGCCTTGTGGAACGCCACTCAGAAAGAGATGCTGCTGCGAGGTAAGATACACGGATACTACCGTATGTACTGGGGCAAGAAGATCATCGAATGGTCGCCTTCGCACGAAGAGGCGCTCGAAACCATGTTTTCCATTCACGACCGCTACGCCCTGGACGGACGCGATCCGAACACCTGCACGAACATCCTCTGGTGTTTCGGCCTGCATGACCGGCCGTGGGGCGAGCGGCCCGTCTTTGGCATGGTCCGTTACCTGTCACTGGATGGCATGCGGCGCAAGACCGATGTGAACGCATACATCCGGGAAATCGAGGCGCTGATATGAAGATCGCGATGACAGGCGCCACGGGATTCATCGGCAGACGCCTGGTGGATCTCCTGCTCGCCGAAGGGCACGAGATCCAGGCGATCGTACGTACGCCGGGCCGTACGCCTCCGGGGGTCCGCTCTTGTGTTTGGGAGGATGCCGAAGGCGCCCTGACAGGTTCGGCCGCCGTGGTTCACCTGGCCGGCGAGCCGGTCTCGCAGCGCTGGACGCCGGAGGCCAAGCGCCGCATTCGGTCAAGCCGCGTCGACAGTACCCGCCGGCTGGTGGAAACCATGTCCACGGTTTCGGACCGGCCCCCGGTGTTGATCTGCGCCTCGGCGATCGGCATTTACGGCTCGCGCGGCGACGAGATCCTTACCGAGACCTCGCCTCCCGGCCAGGGCTTCCTCGCTGAAGT
>Ga0272446_1001156_pt1 | contig 39212 bp, 36 predicted proteins | sample YNPCB0061_FD_194587 | JGI IMG/M metagenome (GOLD analysis project Ga0272446, IMG submission 194587) | Hot spring microbial mat communities from Yellowstone National Park, WY, United States - YNP-CB-006-1 | ecosystem: Environmental > Aquatic > Thermal springs > Hot (42-90C) > Sediment | place...
CAATTGTGTGGTAGCAGGGGCAGTTTCTGGAACACCCTCCAAACTCGAGGAGTGGGCTAAAAAATATAACTTTTCTAAGGAAAACTGTTATTCTTATGATACTTTTGATAACATAAAAAATAACCCAAATATTGATGCGGTCTATGTAACTTCTACGAATGCCTTGCACCACCCACACACAATCAAAGCCGCCAAGGCAGGGAAACATGTGATTTGCGAAAAACCCATGTCAGTTACAGTCAAAGAAGCAGAGGAAATGATAGCCACTTGCAAAGCCGCCAATGTCAAGCTATTTATTGGCTATCGCCTACATTTTGAACCATTTACACAAGAATTGATACGTATGCGAAGAGCGGGAGAGTTAGGACAGATTTCTTTTGTAAATGCAACTATGGGCTTTAAGATTGGCGACCCGAATCAGTGGCGTTTGAAAAAAGAACATGCAGGAGGCGGAGCCATGATGGACGTAGGTATTTATGCTATCAATGGCGCAAGGTATGCAACAGGGGAAGAGCCTATTTGGGTAGCTGCACAAGAGTTGAAAACTGATTTTGAGAAGTTCAAAGAGGTTGATGAAACTATCACTTGGCAGATGGGTTTCCCAAGTGGAGTAGTGGCTAACTGTGCTACTACTTATAATTTTAACAATTTTGATAGGCTGTATGTGGCGGGAAACAAAGACTATTTTGAACTGTATCCTGCTTTTGGGTACGGACCTTTGAAAGCTAAGACGGGGAAAGCAGAGGTCAGTCAGCCCGTAGTCAATCACCAAACTGTGCAGATGACAGGTATGGCAGATTGTATCCTGAACGATACTCCTCACCCCAATTGCGATGGCGAAGAGGGACTGAAAGACATGAAAATTATAGAAGCAATTTATCAATCTATTGCAAATAATGGAGCAAGAGTAACGATAAAATACTGATGAAAACGAGGAGATTAACTTCCGTAAATCTCCTCATAAATCTTTTCTGCTATCTCGAAACTGCGGTACTTTTCGGCTACATAGCGAACTTTATAGTAAAGCTCTTCCAAGGTATGCTTTCTCAAAAGCGCATCTATCTCTTGGACATTTCTAAGATATTCGCTTTCTGTGAATTCATACATCACAGAGCCTATTCTATGCTTCTCGACAATTTCTGAATCATCAGAAATATCTCTGGTTATCACAATTGGCAAACCTAACGCCCAATATTCTCCGTCTTTGACAGGAGTGCAGTAGCGTTTGGTAGGGATAGGCTTTACTGGGGTAACACCAAAGTCTGCTAAGCCCATGTAGTCAGGAATTTGAGCATGATGGACAAAGCGAACATGTACTTTGGAAAAATCTATGCCTACGGCTTTACAACGCATCTCTATCTCTTTAGGCTGGTGACTGGTAAGAACTAATAGCCTGAATTGCTCTCCCCAATAAGTATCAGCCACTTTGAAAAACTCAAAAATTTCCTTGTCTAAATAGATTCCGCCAAATTTGCCTGCGTACACACATACTATCTTATTTTCGTAGCCCAATTCTTTGATTAGACCTGCATTTTTCCGATTTTTAATGGAAAATAGTGATAAATCTACGCAAGCAGGTTTTACGTAAAAATTTTTGAAAGTAGCCTTATACTTTCTCAGCGCATAATCTCTCATACCTTCTGTGGCAGAAATGATATACTTGGCTCGATGCGATTCTAACTTTTCTAAAAAAAACAGCAACCTAAAACGAAAGCTATTTCTTTTCCAATCTCCATTTTCCACAGAAGCCTCAGCATGAGGTTCATAGCTATCTATGAGGTAGGTACGTCCCGTGAGTAAAGAAAGCAAGTAGCCTGACATGCCTGAGGTAGTACAGAAAGAGTGAATATAGCGTATATTTTTTACCCATATTAGAAAAAATAAATAAAGAACTATCCGCACCCAGTTCAATAGAGAGCGAAAACCATAAGGATAATAGTTAAAACGCAAAGAAACGATATTGTATTTTTTTAAGTCTGCCTCTATGTTGGCTAATTCTTCTGCATATATTTGATAGCGTTCTTGCTCTATGGTCAGTAGGTAAATAGTGCTTCCTGCTGGCAAGTGCTTGTGCATAATTTTCAAGTAAGGCAAAGTATAAGTTTGCACCAAAGCATCTTTGAAAGACCAAAATGTAGTAACTAATACGTGTTTTTTTTTCATCTATTTGCAGAGGGTACTAACAAGGATTAGGTATAATGTTTATCTCAGGGCAAAAGTAATAAAAAACAGTTGCCTTCACCCAAAAAAAGCAACTGTAAGAAAAGTTTTAAACTTATCCTTCTATTTACCCTCCTCCTTTAAAGGATTAATGTCTATAAAGCCTCTTTCCAAAGGGTAGCGTTTTTCATCTACTACCAAAGTATAGGTATTCTTTCCTGCATCATGTTCTACGAAGATTTTGGAAATATATGGGTCTAAGTGCTTGGCATAGATAGTTAATGTTTCTGTGAATTGATAGTGAAAATCGTATTTGTTACTTTCTTTGACAAGTAGGGTAATAGAATCAGCAATGGGGATTTCTTGCCCTGCAAAGCCTTCACTTTTTTTTCCTAATTCTCTGAGTTCTATTTGATACGTTCTCCCCTCGGCTACTAAGTTTTTGTTTGTCTGCCCACTTGGAGGCGGTAGTATAGAAAAAATACTGATTATCAAGACAATGACAGCTGCCGCTATGGCAAAATTTACTTTCCTATTAGTAGCAAAAATGACTGGCTTATTTTTAACAACTTCTTCTTTGTTTGAGAAAGTCAAAAGTGCTTCTTTGGATTCGGTAGTTTCATGCTGAGTAGCAAGCATTTCTTTATGGAACATTTTTAATTTTACTTTCAACTCTGCTCTACCTTTTTGAATAAGGTACTTGCGCACGGCTTTTTGTGCTTGGATTTCTGCACGTAAGTCGCTGTCTGTTTTTAGCCTATTTTCTAACTCTTGTATATCTGTCCCGCTTAGCCTTCCATCTAAATAAGCATCTATGATGTCTGTTTTATTTTCGTCATTGATTAACATAATTCTTTATTGATATTGATTATGGTTTACACTTCAAACTTCTCCAACAATTTTTTCCCAATTTCTTTTGCCTTATTCATGCACTTATTTTTTTTTGCCTTAGCTGTATTGGCGTTGTTGTAACCCAATTTTTGGGCGATAATATCGAGAGAAAACCTATCGTAATAAAAATGTTGTAATAATTTGCGACAGGTTTCGTCTATTTTGTCTAAGGCTTCTTTTAGCAAAACATCATAATCAATACTTTCACTATCAAAGCTTTGGAAGTTATCATCGGCAAGGTCTAAGTCTTCTATATAGTTTTCTACATCTTCGAAACTCACTCCCCCTGTTCCCTTTTGCCTTAACTTGTAAAGCCATTTGTACCTACTAATAGAGTAAATAAAAGTTTTTAGGCTACTACTTAGTTTAAAATCAGGATGCACGATTTTTTCATAAGCAGCGGTAATAGCTTCCTGATAAATATCTTCAGCATCCTCTTCATTACCACTATTAAGGGTAATAAATCGCTTAATCACAGGAAAATATTTACTATAGAGATGCTGGAGTGCATAGCTATCCCCTGCTCTTATTCTATCTACCAAAACTTGGTCATTGGTCATGAATATGTGTTTCGCCATAATTTAATTGCGATATGAAGGGTAAGTAAACGCCCAAGTTAAATAAAAGCGGTGAAAATAAATAAAAAAATTATAAATACCCTCTTATGTCTTCTATGTAGCCTGTTACGGCTGCTACTGCGGCTGTCAGGGGACTTGCCAAAAAAGTACGCGCTCCTGGTCCCTGCCTGCCTTCAAAATTGCGGTTAGAAGTTGATACACAATACTTTCCTGCGGGAACTTTATCCTCGTTCATCCCTAAACAAGCCGAACATCCGGGTTCTCTTAGGTCAAAACCTGCTTCTTTGAATATTTGGTCTAAACCTTCTTTTTTTGCTTGCATTTCAACTTGCTTAGACCCTGGAATAATGAGTACTTCTACCCCTTCTGCTTTCTTTTTTCCCTTAACAAAGTCAGCGACCATGCGTAAATCCTCGATACGAGAGTTGGTACAGCTACCTATAAAAACATAATCTATTTTTTTCCCTATCATTGGTGTTCCCTCCTCTAAGCCCATATATTGCAGGGACTTTTTGAAAGAAGTTATCTCTGAAAGGTCTTTAAGTTCATCAGAAGTCGGGATTCTATCTGTAATCTTTACGCCCATGCCCGGATTTGTTCCATAGGTAATCATAGGCGTAATATCTTCTGCCTCAAAGACTAATACCTTGTCATACTCTGCTCCCTCATCACTTGCTAAGGTTTTCCAGTGTGCCACTGCCTTGTCCCATGCTTTGCCTTTGGGGGCGAACTCACGTCCTTTGAGATACGCAAAAGTAACCTCATCAGGGGCTATCAAGCCGCATCTTGCGCCCATTTCTATACTCATATTACAAATGGTCATGCGTGCTTCCATAGATAAATTGCAAATAGCTGAGCCTGCATATTCTACTGCGTAGCCTACTCCTCCACTCGCCGAGATTTTAGAAATTATATATAAAATAATATCTTTGGAAACTACTCCCTTGCCCAGTTTTCCATTAATCTCAATTTTCATGCGTTTGGGTTTGTATTGCAAAATACATTGAGTAGCAAGTACTTGCTCTACTTCGCTTGTGCCAATGCCAAAAGCAATCGTTCCAAACGCTCCGTGTGTAGAAGTATGGCTATCACCGCATACAATCGTCATATTCGGTTGGGTAATACCTAACTCAGGACCTATCACGTGTACTATGCCTTGATAAGGATGCCCCAATCCGTATAGTTCTATGCCAAACTCTTTACAGTTTTTTTCTAAGGTCTCGACTTGAAGGCGAGAAAGTGCATCTGATATAGGCAAATGTTGGTTTTTTGTTGGAACGTTGTGGTCGGCTGTCGCTCGCGTTCTTTGAGTACGGAAGACAGGAAGTCCTCTTTTTCGCAATCCTGCGAATGCTTGGGGGGAGGTTACTTCGTGAATGAAGTGCGTATCTATGTATAATACATCAGGATAGCCCTCTTGCGAGTAAACCACATGGCTATCCCAAATTTTATCAAATAATGTTTTTGCTGTCATATCAACTATTGGGTTTGCAAAATGACTATAAGTTTAATTTCTGAACGAGCGTCTAAAATTAGGAATAATTTTAGAACAATCAGGCAAATAACTTTCATTTTTTCTATAACTTACTCTTTTTCAAGGCAAAAAAAGCAGTCAATATTAGTAAACTGAATATCCCTATGTTGGTAAAGCCTTTGATAGCCTCATCGCGATTCATACTTATTAAGGTTTCGTCCTGTTCGTCTATAAGGTCATAGAAGCCTCCCCTGTCATTAGCCTCAATAGAAACATTGATTTTACTCTCACCTGTTACATTAACAATAAGATTAGATTTGAGCGTATCGTATTTCTGGGTGGCAGGGTTAAAATATACCCATTGGAAATACTTGCCCAAATCGTACTGTCCCGGCTCTTTAGGGATAGCCATATAGGTAAAAAGTTTACTTCCATACACTGCACCACTACCCCGATTGATTTGTTGCTTTACATTAGGAGCGTAGAAGTCAAAATCATTTACTTTGGGTAGGTTCACCTCTCTAATAGCTGAAATATTGCCTTCGCCTACTACCTTGAACTTATACTCGAAACTTTGCCCTGTTTCTAAGTTTTGATTACTAATACTTTCCTCTAATTTAAAGTTCCCTACGGCTACTTGATTTTTTAAAGGATGCTCAGGTAAGTCTTTCACTTTAATAGTCTTAGGCTTAGAGCGGAATATAGCAAAATCTTTCTGATAAGCACTCCCAAAAAAACTTGGCTTATTGGCTACTTTGAACTTAATCATTTTAAATTCTACCGAAGGGAAAACAATAGGTTTGTTATTGAGAGGATAATAGTTGGCTTGATAGATTTTGTACTGCCTGTATCCTTTCCCTCCTATGGTAACTCGCTCAGGAATAATCTCTTCTATGCCAAAGTTCTCCTCCCAGCAGTTGGAGGGTTTGATTTTTTTCAAAATATCCGTGAGTTGTTGCCCTGTTTCGTACCATTCCATCGTAGCTTGGTTTTGGTCGGCAATATACATAGCAATAGATAAGTTGAACCCCTCCCCTACAAATACTTCCTCTTTATTGCTTGTGATGGCAAAAAAAGCATCTTCTTTGACGTTGATGTAGTCAATATTCTCTCCTTCATCGCTATGTCCAAAGCCAAAAAAACTGTCCCAAGGGTCGCGTTGTTGAATTGCCGCACTTACTTTGACCGTCGCTCCACCAAAACTCACTGATTTCCCATTTACACTCATGGTAAAGGGAGGAATCTGAAAAGTTCCTTCTTTGCTGGGCTTATAGTTTTGAATAATGCTTTGAGACTGCGTAATACGACCATTGACGATGTTTGTATAAGAGGAGGAACTCGTGCCTATTTTAGTAAAACCCTTGATTTCAGGGAATCCTCCAGCCCCCGTCAATTGTCCATTAGTAACAGTAGCTGTAATTTGCAGCACCTCATTCAAGGCAATTTCTGTTTTCCCTATTTCTACGCTAATCTCTTGAGACAGCGCGGGAAAGTTTAATAACACAAACACCATCAACCCAAAGGAATATAAAGTAATATTTTTTCTCATACCAAAAATTTTAATTGTTATGTTTTATGAAAAACAAAACCTTGCGTAAAGTTCGTAAACAAATACGGGAAAGCCAAAGGTTTAACATTCATTAAACTAAACTTCTCAAAAGGGATTTGTTGGATTTCTTTCTTGCAACGCAAAGAATATTTCTGCCGTAATGAGTGTATGATTTTGCTTTTTTTATCTTCTTTTTATTTTTATTTGTATAAAACTTTGGTGAATTTTACTCAGCTAATCAATTTATCAAACTTAAAAATACTTAAATAGTTAGATAATGTAAGTTTTGCTAAGTAGATTTGAGAAAAGAAGGCAATTAGAAGAAATCAAACATCTAAAATCAGTTGAGCACATATGCTCATCTGTGAGGATTTAGCATAACACTATTAGGCATAAGGAATATGGGAAGGCTGATTCGTTTTGATTGGGCAATGAAAAAATTGCTAAGGAACAAGGCTAATTTCGATATTCTTGAGGGTTTCCTTAGCGAATTGCTCAAAGAAGATATTAAGATTCAAAAAATCTTAGAAAGTGAAAGCAATAGAGAAAATGAGTTAGACAAAAGTAACCGCGTAGATTTGTTGGTAGAAAACAGCAAAGGCGAGTTGGTGATTATTGAAGTGCAAAATGATAGAGAGTATGACTACATGCAACGTATTTTGTACGGTACCTCGAAGGTAGTGGCTGAGAATATGTACAAGGGCATGTCTTATGGAGAAATTAAAAAGGTCATCTCTGTAAGCATTGTATATTTTGATTTGGGGCAGGGAACTGATTATGTGTACCATGGAACTACCAATTTTGTAGGAATACACTTCAAAGATGTTTTACAACTGAGCCAAACCCAAATAGAACTATACGGACAAAAAGAAGTCTATCAACTCTTTCCTGAATACTACCTTATCAAGGTTAATAACTTTGATGAGGTGGCTAAAGATACGCTTGATGAATGGATTTACTTTTTCAAAACAGAAGAAATTAAACCTACGTTCAGAGCAAAGGGACTTCAGAAAGCAAAACAAGAATTAGACATCATGAAACTCCCTGAAAATGAACAAAAAGCATATAAGAGGTACTTAGAAGATTTGAGCTATCAAGCAAGTATGTTCCAATCTACTTACGTAGTGGGGCTAATGGAAGGAAGAAAAGAAGGAAGAAAAGAAGGGAAAGAAGAAGGAAGAAAAGAAGGGAAAGAAGCCGTAGCTTTGAACGCTATCCAATTGGGACTTAGTGAGGAAACCATTGTACAGATTACAGGTTTAAGCATAGAGGAAATTAGGGAACTCAAAATAAAATTGCAAAGCAAGTAATTCATTTATGAAAAAACTCTTCGTTCAAATTTTACTTCTTGCGTCAGTACTTTTTGCAAGTTTGTCCATCGTACAAGCACAACAAGACGCACAATTTAGTCAATATATGTTCAATCAGCAGTATCTGAACCCTGCAGTAGTAGGGTTAGATACAAATTTTATTCATACAGGCTTGATTTTCAGGCAGCAATGGCTTGGCTACAGAGCAACTTTTGATGATGGAGGGGCTCCCGCTTCCACAGTGCTTACAATTAATGCTCCTATTAAAAGAGCAAGAAGTGGTATCGGCTTACACTTAGTCTATGACGTAATCGGTCCTGTTACCAATACCGAAATTCAACTTTCTTACGCTTACCACATTCCTATCAAAAACGGTCGCTTCTCTTTAGGGCTACGAGCAGGTATGTATAACCAATCTACAGATTTCAGCAAGTTTCGCCCTGTGGACAGAGATGACCCTTTGCTTTCCAATACAGGCAGAATCAATCAGTTCGTTCCTGACTTTGCCTTAGGTGTTTATTTGTCAAAGCCAACTTATTACGTAGGGGCAAGCATGAATCACCTCGCCCAAGCAGATATTAACTATGCCACTTCTTTCACTTTCGCCTCTTTGAAACAAAGCATCAATGTATTGGGCGGTTACAACTGGGTTTTGAATGAAAATATTACTTTGATGCCCTCTGCTCTGGTGAAGTTTTTACCTTCTAATTTTGCAAAAACACTTTCTTATGAAGTAACACTTCTTGGGAATTATGAAACCAAAGCAAGAAACAATATCTATTTAGGCGTTGGTTTCCGTGATGTAGCCCCTACTACCGACCTAATTTTCTTATTAGGGGTAAACAATTTGTTGAAGGACAATTCTTTAAGTCTTGGTTATGCTTTTGATTTGGTACTAAACGGCTCTACTGCCAAAGCCCCAACTTCTCACGAAGTAAGACTTGGGTACAGACTTCCTGCACCTAAGCGATATGAAAGAAATATTATTAGAACACCAAGATTTAGATTTTAGCAAGTGCTTGACAGGACAAGAGAAAATTGGTTTACCTTATTATATTTTTTGCAAAATAATGAAAGAGAGATGCTTTTGATTCTTTGCTTTTCTGTTTTTTCTCTTTTATTTTTGCAACATGATTGCATTATTAAAACTCTTTAAGGTTATTATTTCAATCAAAAGTGTATTGTCGCACGGCAATAGGTATAATTTGCTTGCGATGGTGTATTTTGTGTTTGTATCCTATCCAGTCTTTTCCCAAAAGTGTTTTTACCAACTAAGTGGACAAGTATATAGTGCTGATAATCAAGGGGGCTTACCTTCTGCGCACCTTTTTATTGAGGAGATAAAAAAAGCTACGGTTACAGACAATCATGGACATTTCCAATATGATAAACTCTGTAAAGGCGTGTATTATTTGCAAGTAAGTTTTCTTGGTTATGAAACTCAGAGGCTTCAAGTGCAGATAGATACCTCTTTATTTTTAAGGATTCGCTTAGAGGAAAGTAGTATTTTCTTAGAAGCTACTACGATACAGGCAGATAGATTACTTCCCATACCCACAGGGCAAAATATTACACAACTCACTGAAATAGAGTTGGACAAAGCAATAGGAAAAAGTTTAGGAGAAGCACTGAAAATGGTTACAGGGGTAAGTGCTTTGCAGACGGGTAATTCTATTTCAAAGCCTGTGATTCATGGCTTGCATAGCAACAGAGTACTTATCCTAAATAACGGCATACGCCAAGAAGGACAGCAATGGGGTTCGGAACACGCTCCTGAGATAGACCCTTTTATTGCGAAAGATATTGCCATAGTAAAGGGAGCAGCGGGAGTGCGTTACGGAGCAGATGCCATTGCTGGTGTCATTATCTTAGCTCCCAAGCCTCTTCCTTCGGAAAAAGGCATTAAAAGCGAGTTCAACGTCATCGGGGCAAGCAATGGACTACAAGGGACTTTTTCAGGAATTTTAGAGGGTAACTTGAAAAAAAATGAACAACGCCACGGCTTAGCTTGGCGAGTACAGGGAACACTCAAAAGAAGTGGAAATATTCAAACTCCTAACTATTACCTGGCTAATACAGGACTGCGAGAAATCAACTTTTCTACTGCCTTAGGGTATGAAAAATATCACTGGGGATTTGACGTGTTCCTTAGCAGATTTAGCACACAATTGGGAATTTTCTCAGGAGCGCATATTGGCAATCTGACCGACTTGAAAAGAGTTATAGAAAGCAAAGAACCATTTATCAAAAGTGGTTTCTCTTACAAAATAGACAGACCTTTCCAAGATGTAAATCACAATTTATTAAAAATCAATAACTTTGTAAAGTTTGATAAGGTGGGGAAAATAACAACAACTTATGCCTTGCAAATCAATAATCGCAAAGAGTACGATGCCCACAGACCTCGCAACGATTCTTTGGCGAGAAATCGCCCCGAACTAAATTTTGAACTGACCACACAAACGCTTGATGTTGTTTTTGAGCATCAACCAATTTTTTCCTTTCTGACGGGGAGCATAGGAGTTAGCGGCATGCGACAAGCCAATGTATATCAAGGGCGTCCCTTGGTACCAAATTTCAGAAGCTACAACGGAGGAGTTTTTTGGATAGAACGATGGGTAAAATCCAAGTATGAAATAGAAATGGGGCTTCGCTATGACTACAAATGGATGAGAACTTTTGAAAGGTTACGCACAGGAGAGGTAGGCAGTACGGAATTGATTTTCAACAATTTTTCAGGAACATTAGGCACGATATATCGCTTGCCCAAAGGTTGGGAATGGAAAATCAATCTTGCTACTGCTTGGCGACCACCCAACATTAACGAGCTTTTTAGCAATGGAGTGCATCATGGCTCGGCTTCTTATGAGCAGGGAGATGAAAACTTAACTTCGGAAGTGGCTTATAACCTGAATACTACGCTCAATTACTCAGGCAATCACTTTGCTTTTGATGTAGTCTTGTACAATAACTATATACAGAACTTTATTTACCTCAAACCTCAATTTCCCGAAGTATTGACTATTCGCGGGGCTTTTCCTTCTTTCCAATATACACAAACCGATGCAGTTTTTAGAGGCATAGATTTAAAAACAATCATGACACTGACAGAAAAAATCAAGTGGACAAGCAAAGGCTCTTTTCTTTGGGCTTATAACCAAGTAGCAAGGGATTTTTTGGTGCTAATTCCTGCCAATAGAGTAGAGAATGAGTTGAACTATCAGTTTCCCGATACCAAAACATTTACGAGTACTCTTTTTTCGGTGGGTTATGCATATATTTTTAGGCAAAATCGAGTACCTGCTAATAGCGATTACGCCGCCCCTCCTGCGGGGTATGGCTTGCTCAACTTAGATGTCAGCACTTCTATACCAATGAAAAAAAATAGGCAAATGCAGATGGGCTTACAAATCAATAATTTGCTTAATACCGTGTATAGGGATTACATGAATCGCTTTCGATATTTTTCTGATGAGATAGGCAGAAATATTTTATTGAGAATGAAGGTGAGTTTTTAAAAAAAGTAGCCTCAAAGGAAAATAAACTTGCTACATTTTTCAACTTTCCCAAAGTTCAAGACTTACTAAGGATGTCTTACTTAGCAAAATCTTTTTTTCGCACTAAAAAACGAGTAAAATATCGTGGTTCTAACTCTACTAACTCCTCTGTTTTACCAAGTATTCCAAAGAGTTGTTTTTTATCAGTAAAAACTTTGATGCTGTTGTTTTTGCTTTTATCGATGTCTTCTACTTCTATAATGCAGTAAGGCTGAGTTTGAAGTAGAGAATCTTTCATTGCAGGATTGTCTAAGAAACTAAAAACTCTGATATTTTTATAAGCATCTACATAATTACCCACCATATTTGAATCTAACTTATTGATTCCTTGCACTTTAAAAAAAGTGGAATCTCGCTCTATAACAAAACTCTCTTGTGGTTTTTCTGCATAAGTCAAAGCTATTTTTTTAACACCAAAAAAACTGGAAGAGATTACTGTTTTAGCTCTCCAATCACCTTCGCTAAGTTTAAAAACTTCGCTAAGCGAAATATTATATCCCGGTACATAAAGTACATAAGCCTCTCCATTGGACTTTTGTACGATACATTCCTTGTCTTTGTCTAACATCTTAAAGGACTGCATTGCCTTGCCTTCTCTAAAAATCTGTATATCTATGCCTTGCTCTTGGAACTGGGCGGCAATTTCCTTTTTCAAATTATCAGAAACAGGCTTTTTAATTTCTATTTTTGCTAATACTTGAAAAAACTGTCGTATTAGTGGAGCATCAGCGGCATACTTCTGATTGACTATCCAAACACCTGCTTGGTTACGCTCTAAAATATTTTTCCCTAACACAAAGCGATTTACTCCTGTCGAGTCTAAAAGTGCAAATTGTTGCAAACTATTGTCATTCATAGATGTTTGTTTATCATCTGAATGGATAGCAAAAGCAATCGCAACAAGTTCTACTAAGATTAGACCAAGCAGTATTTTGATTTTATTAGACATAATTTGAAAAATTACATAGATAACAAAGCAAAATTAATAATTTTGATGTAACTTTATCTCTAAAAGAGTGTGCAAATATGAAAAAATTGGTTTATTTCTATTGTTTAGTAGTGTTTTTGTTTACTAATAGCTGCAAAAATGAAAGCATAGAAGATACAGATGTACAGATACCCTTAAATGAGATTTGGGCAACAGTGAACGGTGTTTTGTTAAAATTTAGAACAGATGGTGGAGTCTTTCCAGAGGCTTCGGCGGGCTATCTGACCAATATCAAATTTTTATCTATATTTCGGACTATCTCTGCCCAAGACCGTCGCTCTATGCACATACGAGCCACTTTTGATGTAGATAATATCCAGACACCTGCGAATATCACCAAAAATGTCAAAATTACTTATACTACTCTCCAAGGAGGACAGCGCACCTACGATGGTCAAGGGACAGAGATTACTTTTAGGCTATTGGAAACCAAGGGAGATATTATCAAAGCTACTTTTAGCGGAACGCTTTACAATGGGGCTAATCGCAACGATAAAGTAGAGATTCGCAATGGCAGTATAAATATTCCTTTTACAAGGTATTGATTTTTTAATTTCAAATTCTAATCTTTTTGTATTTTATATGAAAAAAGTTGTTTTTGTATCCTTGTTGATACTTTTTACCGTAGCTACTTCTTTTGCCCATGAATTTTGGTTAGCTTTGGAAAAATTTATTCTCAAAGCAGGCGAAAAAGCCAAACTCTCTTTTTTAGTAGGTGAAAATTTTACAGGAGAAATATGGAAAGGTAGCCTTGCAAGTTTTTATTTGTTTAGCTCAGAAGGTAAAAAAGACATCTCCTTCCTTTTCCCTACTAAGCCAGAAGAAGGCGCAACGCTGACTTTTGACAAAGAAGGTACGCATCTCTTGGCTTTTAATAGTCAAAATAAGTTTATAGAATTATCGCCGGATAAGTTTTTGGCTTACTTAGAAGAAGACGGTTTAGAAGAGGTTATTGCTTTACGTCAGCAGAGAAATGAAACAGAGAAAAATGGCAGAGAAACCTACCAACGCTGTGCTAAAACTTTAATACAAGTAGGAGAAAAAAAAGACAATACTTTTTCCATCAACGCAGGGCTACCTTTGGAGATTATTCCAGAGAAAAATCCGTACAAATTAGCCTCTAATGAAAATCTTAAAATAAAAATCTTGTTTCAAAACAAGCCTTTGAGCAATAGTTTGGTCAAAATTTGGCACAAGAAAGGCGGAAAGGTAAGCAAGACAGAGCAGAAAACAGATGCTAAGGGCTTTATTTCTTTTAAAGTAGAAAAGCAAGGAGAGTGGATGATAAGTATAGTGAAAATGATACCCAATATGAATCCAGAGCAAGCAGATTGGCAAAGCTACTGGGCTTCTCTGACTTTTGGATTTGAATAAAATTCTGTATTGCCGTGTTAAATTATCAGAAGTGATTTGGTTTTTGGGAAAAATGCTCTAATTTTCACTAATGGAAAACTGTAAACAAAATCTACTGAAAATACTATACCCCAGACAATTTTTTTAATTCACTTTTATTATTTGGAATGACCTTAACTGCATCTACGGAGAGTAAATATCATATAGAAATTAGTGCATATCTTAACGAAGTTCATGAAAAAGTAGATAAGATAATTGATATATTCATTATCTTATTTTTCTTAATAGGTGTTTGTTTAGCGCCTGTTTACAGTACTTGGACTTTTAGTTTGGGTGTGGGCGGGCTAAGCGTATTAATGTACGTCATTGCCAAGTTTTTTATCTCCAATAAATTCATTGCTCGGCTAATTATCAGTTCCATTTTTGCTATTTTCATGCTCCAATTTATTGGGCAGATGCACGGCATGGCGGAAATGCACTTTGTCTTTTTTACTAATATCGCCATTTTAATCCTATACCAAGACTGGCGAGTAATGATTCCTTATACTATCCTTACTGTGCTTCATCATAGTCTTTTCTTTTTCTTTCAACTACGAGGCGTAGAGGGGTTAGGTATCTACTTTATCAACTATGCGGAGGTAGATTTCCAAGTACTGTTTTTTCATTACCTCTGGGTGGTGCTTATGGCTGTGATATGTGGGTGGTGGTCAGTGATTTTTCGTAAATCTCAAATCGAATTGTACTATAAAAATCTTTCCCTGAGCGAGCAGAAAGAAGAATTAGAAAATCAGCAAGAAGAAATCAAACAAACCATAGAAGAACTCAGGACTGTACAGGAGCAGTTAGAGGAAAAAAATGTAAAATCAGATAAGTTATTGACAGATGTCAGTGCAAGCATTACCTACGCTAAGCGGATTCAATCGGCTTTGATGCCTATGCCAGAGGAGTTGGAAAAAATATTTCCGCAAAGCTTTATTTATTACCAACCCAAAGATATTGTGAGTGGTGATTTTTATTGGTTTACACAAAAAGGTCATCTTGTTTACTTAGTGGTGGGAGATTGTACGGGACACGGCGTACCGGGTGCTTTTATGTCTGTGATAGCTTTGGAGGCGCTCAACGTCATCATCAATATTATGGGTTTTGATTCGCCGGACTTTATTCTATCCCAACTCAATTTGAATATTTACTCTAAGCTGAATCACGCCGCAGCAGATGTAAAAGCAGGCATGGATATAGCTGTATGTATTATTGACCAACAAAAACAAACTTTACAGTACTCAGGAGCAAAAATCCCGCTTTACCTAATCCAAATAGAAAAAGGACAAGCCCGCTTTACGGGAGTCAAAGGCAATCGCAAATCCATAGGCTACTTAGAAAAGCAAGAACCCTATCTTTATGACAATCATACTTTTGATATAAGTATGCCTACCATCTTCTATCTTAGTTCTGATGGCTATCAAGACCAATTTGGGGGCGAAAATAATACTAAATTCCTGTCAAAAAGATTCAAAAAATTGCTTTTTGATATTCACCAACATCCTTTACAAAAACAACAGTACATTTTAGAAGAAACCATGAGTAAGTGGCAAGGAAACAATAAACAAATAGACGATATACTTGTAATTGGGGTACAGCTATAAACAAGTCGCGATTACTTAATCCACTTTTCCACCACCTCCATAATAAGGAAAATTATCCCATCGTGTATCGTGAGGATTGATGTATCGTGGGTCGTGAGTTTGCTTTTGCCATTTTCTAAGCATTTTTCTGAGTTTATCTAATTCTTTGGAATATGCTGGGTTTTCTGCCACATTATATAGTTGTGCGGGGTCTTTTTCCAAATCATAGAGTTCTTCCTCTGGTCTTTTTTCAAAAGCAAGAGCATACAACTTAGCTACTTCAGGTTTGTTTTTATTTTCTATCATATAAGATTTGGTGGGCGAGTTATCACAATCGCCGTACTCCCCAACTACATATACAAACTCGGGGTTTCCCGCAGGATAGCGGTCTGGTTGGAAGTTTGCAATGTATAGAAATTGATTTGTTCTAACCCCTCTGGAAGGATAGCCTAAGTTGTTAGGTCTGACATAAGCATGGCGTTCTCTTTCCAAAAACTGCACTTTCTCCAAATTTTCTTTTCTTTTTCCTTCCAAAAGGGACAGAAGGCTCTTTCCTGACATCTCTTGGGGTACTTTGACACTTGCCGCTTCGAGAAAGGTAGGTGCGAGGTCTATGAGATTAACCATTTCATTGACTAATCTCCCTCCTTTTATCCTTGATTTCCAAGAAATTACTAAGGGCATTTTTGTTCCTAAGTCGTATAAATTGGCTTTGGCTCTTGGGAAAGGCATGCCATTGTCAGAGGTAATAACGACAATGGTATTGTCTAAATCCCCTTTTTGCTCTAAAAAACTAATTATCTCGCTTATTTCTTTATCAAAGCGTTGAACCTCAAAATAGTAATCTAAAATGTCTTGGCGTATCTCTGGTACATCAGGAAAGCAGGCGGGAACTTGTACGGTTTCTATTTTTAAACCCGATTTTTCGCCTGTTCCCCGTTCATAAGGTCTATGAGGGTCTGTGCTTCCAAACCAATAGCAAAAGGGCTGATTAGGAGATTTTTTAGCATAAAACTCCTCAAAATTACTATATCTCTGACCTGCGGGATTGTGTTTGTAGCCTCCTATGGTATCGTTTCCCGGTCCCCAACCTTTGCGAGACATGCCAACTAAGTAGCCTTGGGCTTCTAACAGCTGTGCATAATTAGGATAACGCATGGATAGACTTCCCCATAAGTTTCCCCCCTCTTCTAAGCGATGTGGGTACTGTCCTGTAAGTATAGCGGCACGTGAAGGGCTACACGAAGGAGAAGCACAGAAAGCGCGCTTAAACAAAACCCCCTCTTTTGCCATGCGGTCAAATGTAGGCGTAATAACGGTCTTATCTCCATAGATGCTTGCATGGTCACCCGACCAGTCGTCAGCTACACAAAATAAAATATTAGGTCGTTGGGGAACTGGATTTACATGATAAGATTTAAAATGTAAGCCAGTAAGCATCACTATCAGTAAGAATAAGTACCATGCTTTCATCATTTTCAGTTTTCTTGTACAATTCATACTCAAAAGTAAGTTTTTCTTTGGCAAAATATCTAAAAAAGAAACTAATCCGACGCTTATATACTCATAATAGCCTATTAATGTATTTCACGCCTACGTCGCTTTATCAAGTTACTTGCTTATTTACTCAAAAGTTTTCCTAAATATCTAATAAACTTAGTAAGGTTTACCTCTTAGTTGTTTGTATGTTTTGTTAATTTTGTCTGCCAAATCTTCGTTCACTAATATACTAAAAAATGAAAATTACTTTAATTGGCTACGGAAAAATGGGTAAGACCATCGAGCAGATAGCTACACAACGCGGGCACCACATTTCTTATATTATAGATGTAGGCAACGCTCAGGACTTGTACAACATCAAAAAAGGAGATACAGACATTGCCATAGAATTTACTCAGCCTGAGTCTGCTTTTGAGAATATAAAGTATTGCGTAGAGAATCAAATCCCTGTGGTCTGCGGTACGACAGGCTGGTTAGACAAAAAATCTATCGTTGAGCAGATTTGCCAAGAGAAAAAAGGAGCATTTTTTTACGCCTCCAATTATAGCATTGGCGTAAATATTTTCTTCAGAATCAATCAAATACTCGCTAAGATGATGAATAGCTACCCCCAATACGAGGTAAGCATTGAGGAAATTCACCACACTGAAAAAAAAGATGCTCCCAGCGGTACAGCAATTACTTTGGCAGAAGGCATTATTGAGAACTTAGAAAGAAAAAAGGGGTGGAACTTATCCGAAGATACTGCCGAACAGATTAGGATTACTGCTATCAGAGAAGCAAATGTAGCAGGCACACATACTGTTTTTTATCAATCGGATATAGACACTATCGAAATCAAACATATGGCTCATTCGCGTCAAGGATTTGCCTTGGGTGCTGTAATGGCGGCAGAGTGGCTCAAAGACAAGCAAGGAGTATTCGGAATGAATGACTTATTAGGTTTTTAAAACAATATGCTACTCATACTAATTGCAGGACTTTCTTCTAAGTCTATCATTGCATTGATGATTTTAGCATATTGGAAATGACGTAAGTCCTTTACTGTAATTCTACTTTCCTGAACAATTTGTTTTTGAAGTAATTGGCTTCTTTTAGTACCTCTAAGCAAAGGGGTATCAGGGGTAAGCCAATTTTTCCCATCAAAGAAAACAATATTAGCGTAGGAAGTATCTGTAATGCAACGATTTTTTACTATCAGAATATCTTGATAAAGAGGCAAATTAGCCCTCAGCCGTTCTAAATAAGTGCGGTCAGCAAATTTATACGCATAATCTATATGATTGGCTTCTACAATTTTTAAGGCTTGGATAGGGCTAAGTAAGTAAGGTTGGAACTCTACTACCTCGATTTGCTTGCTGTATAAAACCCTACACTTATACACCTGAGCAGACAGCATCTCTGGCAAGCTAATTTCCTTACTCAAATCTATTTCACTTTTGCAGTTGAGCAACTCAAAGCGAGAGCGATTTAGCCTTTCATTGTGAAAATCAAGGCTTTGTAGAACTTTATCTTTAATTTTTATGCTTTCTAACAATAGGTACATACACTTTATCTATCATCTCTTGGTATTCGGCTTCTGCTTGGCTTTTGTAAGTAATCCCTCCTCCGCTTTTAAAAATCAACCCTGTTTCTGTCTGTTCTATGAAGCGAATCATTACTCCGCTATCTAAGTTTTTACCATCAAAGATGCCAAAAATTCCTGTATAATAGCCTCTTTTATAGCCTTCTACTGCTAAAATAATTTCTACGGTTTTTTTCTTAGGAGCTCCGCAAATAGAACCCGCAGGAAGTAGAGTAAATATCAGATGACCAATATTTTTACAATAGTCTGCGGGTAAAGTTCCCACAATTTTAGAACTTACTTGCAGAAGCGTTTTTTGATAAGTCCAGACCTTTTCTACGTACCTAAATTTTTCTACGTGTACCTTTTCTGCGACCATGCTTAGGTCGTTACGAATCAGGTCGACTATAGTAGCATGTTCGGCTTTTTCCTTCTCATCAGCTAAAATCAGTGCCTCAGCATTGGGCAGGTCAGCATCTATCGTACCTTTCATCGGGAAGGAAAATATCTGACCATCAATGATTTGAACAAAAATTTCAGGGGAAAAAACTACAAATCTATCCTTTACCCAAAGTTTGTATTTGGCTTCACTTTGCAAAAAAACTTCTTTCAAGGTCAAGTTTAGTGCTATAGACGTAGGGCAGGTCAGATTGAGCAAATACGTATCTCCACCTTTGATATGCGCCATTACTTTTTCAAACTTAGGCAGATAAGTTTCAAAAGGAATCGGATTTTTTTTTAGTAAAACAGACGTATAATTTTGTACTTTTCTTAGATACGAAGGAATATTGTTTTTCTCATTGACAGCATATAAAATATACGCAGGGTTTACTTGGTTCAGTGCTTGAACCATAATATTCTTCATCTCAAAATCAATGACAAACAAAAAAGGTATGCCTTCGCCACCATATCTATTCATTTGATTTATGGCAGACAGTCTATCCATTAGAGAATTACAATTTACTTTTTGCCGCAAGCAATGTGTTCTTAATCAGAGATGTTACTGTCATTAGTCCTACGCCGCCGGGCACGGGGGAGATATAACTGCACTTAGGAGCAACTTCATCAAATTTTACATCACCTTTGATAGCATAGCCTGATTTTTTACTACTGTCTGGTACTCTGGTTGTGCCTACATCTATGACTACCGCTCCTTCTTTGACCATATCTGCGGTAATAAACTCTGGTTTACCCATTGCTACTATGAGAATATCTGCACTTTGGCAAATTTCTTTTAAGTTTTTGGTCTTACTATGCGTTAGCGTTACTGTACAATTGCCCGGATAGGCGTTTCTTGCCATTAGAATACTCATAGGCAAACCGACAATGTGGCTTCGCCCTACTACTACGCAATGCTTTCCGCTGGTTTCAATATGGTATTTTTCTATGATTTGCAAAATGCCAAAAGGAGTGGCGGGAATAAAAGAAGGCATATTCAGTACCATTTTCCCGACGTTGTCAGGGTGAAAACCGTCCACATCTTTTTCAGGGGCGATTGCTCTGATGATTTTCTGCTCGTCTATGTGTTTAGGCAAAGGGAGTTGAACGATAAAACCGTCTAAGGCAGGATTTTGGTTTAGCTTATTTACCTCTTGGAGCAGAGTTTCTTCGCTTATTTCTGCTGCCAAGCGAATCAGCGAAGACTTCATACCTACTTTTTCACAAGTACGCATTTTGCTGTTTACATAGGTTTCGCTTGCGCCGTCATTACCCACTAAGACTGCCGCTAAGTGAGGGATTTTGCCGTATTTGTTTTTTAACTCACTGACCTCCACAGTGATTTCTTCTAAAATAATAGAAGAAACCCACTTACCATCTAATAATTCCATGCTATCTGTTTGCTGAATTTTGTACTTTTTGCAAAGGTAGCATTTAAACTTCGTCTATGCAAGAAAGAAAGACCTTAGTCTATAAGTGGCTTCATTATACTTCCGTATTTGTTTAAATAATCCTTAGAAGGCATGAGGCGAATATCTCTTACGCACTCTAAGCGGTCGTAAAAAACCTCCACAAAAGAATCATTGAGTAAATACAGGTTTACTTTTCTTCCTTTGAAGCATCTTTTACAAAGATAAGTACCAGACCTACAAAGCAACATCGCTTTATGAGATTTGGAGAGTTGGGAAAATTCTTCGTTGGACATGAGTTTTTGTCAATAAAGTTAAAAAAATAAGCTCAGCGACAGTAAATATGTTATAAAGACTTCTGCTGGCTTTCCTAAATACTAAAAATTAAGTCTTAGCATTAATTTTTTGAAAATTAACGTTTACAAGGTTTAAAACCTTGTAAATGTTCGCAAACCAACCTAATTTGACCTATTGCATAGCATTACTTCTTTGATACTACCATTTTTAGAACATTTACACTTTATTAACAAGAAAGTGAGAAAAAAAATTTGGGTTTAATCTTAAATTTTGAGGAATAAATACAGAAAAGCCTACTCTATACAAATACAAAGATGATGAAAGTCATTTTACTTTGGTAAAAAATCTATTACCTTTACAAAAATTTTTAAACCAAAAGTAGATGTTTTCAGACAAACCAAGTATTACAGATATTTTTTTAGAAGTCAAGGACGGAGTGTTTACTGTTGATATAGAAGCACTTGACAAATCTCTTTCCAACAGAAAATCCACTAAAAAGAGTGCCAAAGACTGCTGCCACAGTTATAGGAAAGGGAAAAGATGTAAAGATTGCCCGTTGAGATTTTATTAATTTTTTAACTTTTTTCATGCTACTTTTCGCTCCTTATTTCGTATAAGGAAAAAGATAGTTCTAATTTTATGTTTACTCCCACTAACTTGCGTTTATCAACAGAGGTATTTTTCACTTTATTGCTTCAATATGTTTAAAAAGCTGTGGTCATGGCTTATCAATATTGGCTCACAACCTAATCAATCTTTTGCTGAGAAGAAGAAACTTCGTTTGATGAATGCTACTTCGGTAGCGGGCGTGTTAGTTTGCGGCTCGTATTTGCTTTTAGATGCTCTCATTAATACTCGTCTTGCACCATGGATTTATTTTGTGGGTTTTATTAACTCTCTTTTAATTTTCTACTTCAATGCCAAGCAATTATATACCTTGGCTATGTACTTATTTTTTATAGGCAACATCTCGATTGTAACGATGTTGTCTATTATTTTTGGAGAAGGTTTAGCCGCTGAGCATTTGATGTTTTTAGCAAGTATCAATGCCGTATTTTTCTTTGACAGAAGCAGGTATATCTTGCCTATTTTTATATTTGCTGTTGCCTGCTTTATTCTCATCAAATTTCTACAAACAGGAGACCCTATCTATCAATCTCAATACGTAGGCTATGTTTATTATCCTAATATCCTCTTGTCTTTTGTAACGATTTATCTGGTAGCAAATCTGTTCAAACAAGAGCATATTAATTACGAAAGTGAAATAGAAGCACAAAAAAATGAGATAGAACAGCAAAGAGAGGAATTAGAAAAAACCTATAAACAAATTACCGATAGCCTTCGGTATGCCAAACGCATTCAGTTAGCCCTGCTCCCAGAGGAAAAGAAAATAGATGACTTATTTGAGAATTTTATTTTTTATAAACCTAAGGACATCGTCAGCGGGGATTTTTATTATTTCACTGAAATTGACAAGTTTTTTATCATTGCAGTAGTGGATTGTACGGGGCATGGAGTTCCCGGAGCATTTATGACAATGATTGGGAATGCTTTGCTTAACCAGATTATCAAAGAAAATCAAATCACCGAACCTGCCATTATTTTGAAAGAATTAGACAAAAGGCTTTCTGAAACCCTGCAAACTCAGCCCGATGCACACAAGATAAACGATGGAATGGATATTTTGCTCTGCCGAATAGATGTCGACTGTCAAGAAATTACCTTTGCAGGCGCTAAGAGGAACTTATTTATATTTCAAAATAATATACTCAGAGAAATCAAAGGCAATCGCTTTCCGATAGGGAGTTTTCAATATAAAGAAAAAGAATTTCACCAAGAAAGTTTCTATTATCAAAAAAACGATACCATGTACTTGCTTACAGACGGTTATACCGACCAATTTGGAGGACAAGAAAATAAAAAATTAGGAAGCAAGTACTTCAAAGACCTCCTTTTACAATTTTATCTCCTCCCAATACACGCACAGAAAACCCTTTTTGTAAAAGCTTTTGAAGATTGGAGACAACATCATACCCAAACCGATGATGTTTTGTTAGTTGGTGTGCGGTTGTAGTGTTCAGTCGGTGTAATTTTTCCAAATAGGTTTAAAACTTTTGAAAAGTTGAAAGAAAAAAGACTTTATTAAAGCATTTCTATTAAATTTGCAAGTATTCTAATTCATACCCAGTAGTGGGTTTACCCCGAACATGGTATTCTCACAATAATCATTAATATTCTATTTTCTCTATGCAAATTTTACTAAAAGTCTTTGCTTTGCTTGTTCTATTAGCCTGTGGAAGTGGCAAAAATAATTCGTCTTCCAATCCATCAGAAAATCAGTCAGGTAAAAAATTTCCTTTGCACAAAATCAAACTGCCCGAAGGTTTTAAGATAGAAATATATGCAGAGGTCGACAATGCACGCTCTATGGCTCTCAGCCCTAACGGAACGCTATTTGTAGGCAACCGCAGAGGCGATAAAGTGTATGCTGTCATAGACAAAGATGGCGATTTCAAAGCAGATGAGGTCAAGGTCATTGCTTCGGGCTTAACCATGCCTTGTGGAGTAGCTTTCAGAAATGGAAGTCTTTATGTAGCCGAGGTAAACCGAATTCTGCGATTTGATAATATAGAACAAAACTTAAATAATCCTCCTACACCTGTGATAGTCAATGATAAACTCCCTTCGGACAGGCATCATGGGTGGAAGTTCATCGCTTTCGGACCTGACGACAAACTATACGTTCCCGTAGGCGCGCCCTGCAATATTTGTGAAAAAGACAATCCTATTTACGCTTCTATTGCCCGCATGAATCCTGACGGCTCAAATCTGGAAGTTTTTGCGAGTGGAGTTCGCAACAGTGTGGGTTTTGATTTTCACCCTGAAACCAAAGAATTATGGTTCACTGACAACGGAAGAGATATGCTCGGAGATGACTTTCCCTCTGACGAACTTGGAAGAGCTTACAAAGCAGGTTTGCATTTTGGCTATCCTTATTGTCATCAAGGAGATTTGCCTGACCCCGAGTTTGGCAATAAGCGTTCTTGTGATGAATTTGAGAAACCTATGCAAAAATTAGGAGCGCATGTAGCGGCTTTGGGCATGAGGTTTTATACAGGCTCTCAATTCCCTGAAAAATATAGAAATAGCATATTCATTGCCTTGCACGGCTCTTGGAATCGCTCCTCCAAAGTGGGTTACAAAGTGGCTTTTGCCAAAGTAGAAAATAATAAAGTAGTGGATTACAGCACCTTTGCCGAGGGCTGGTTAGAGGGACAGGACAACTGGGGCAGACCAGTAGATGTGCAGCAATTAAAAGATGGCTCTATGTTGATTTCCGATGACCAAGCCAATGTAATTTATAGAGTAAGCTACCAAAAATAACTTTACGCCATTGAGCATTTGAGGTAATTTATAAAACTTTTGAACTGATGAAACTTTTTCAATTTTTATCCTCTTTTTTCTTTATCTTCCTTTTGTTTATCTATACTGCTCAGGGACAAGCAGATAGAAAACAGCTATTGAGTAAGGCACAAAGAATAGATGCTGACTTAGTCAAAGCACTCAAAACCAATAACTTTCGCGAGGCAGTGAGGCTTGCCAAACAGAATGGAGAAATATATGCAAGCCTAAATAAGGCAAGTATTGCCGAGAGGTATTACAAAAACGCCATTACCTATGCGACTAAGGCAAACGATAATAGACTGCTGGGGTATGCCTACGAAATGGAGGGCGATTTTCTATCTCCTACTACTGCTTACAAGAAAAAAATCAGCAATTATACTACGGCAGAAAAACTGTACAGAGAAGTAAATAGTATAGAAGGTATTGCCTCTGTAAAAAAGAAAATTGCTAAAAATGCTTTCGAGCAGAAAAAATACGAAACAGCAAGTCAGCATAGCAAAGCATTAATAGATAGTGCTAATATTTTTAATTTGAATGAGTTTGAGAAACTTAGCCACTGTAAAGCCTTGATTATTTCTCTTAGTAAGCTGAATAATTCCCAAGAATTAAAAAAATACATAGATGTACTAAGCGGTATCAATATGTATGCAGTAAACCAAAGCAAACACAATGAGGAAACAGATTTTGATGAAAAAATCCTCAAAGATGAGTTTGCCAACGTCATGGCAAAAGCAACTTTGGAACTGCAAAGAATTGTTAGCAAACAGCAGGATTCTCTCGAGGCAACTTCTAATGAATTGGCTCTGAAGAGGGAGGAGAGTGAAATACAACAAAATCTACTTAGAAAGCAAGATTCTTTAGCAAAAATGCAAAAACGAATCATTGCACAGCAAGAAGAATTAGTAAAGTTACAAGCCTCCAAAAATCAACAATTAGTTATAGGAATTATTTTGAGTTTGATAGTCATAGCCATTGCAGTAATAGCCTTGATTGGCAGGCAGATAGCCAACCGAAAGTTAGCCAAACAAAAAGCAGAAATAGAAGCGCAGAAAAAACTCATAGAAACAGAGAGAAAAAAATCAGAAGAACTACTACTCAATATTTTACCATACGAAATTGCCAACGAACTCAAAGAAAAAGGCTTGGCTCGTCCTCGCTCTTATAACATGGTTACAGTGCTATTCACTGATTTCAAAGGATTTACTACTATTTCAGAAAAACTTTCTCCCGAGCAAATTGTAGATAAACTCAATTTTTTTTTTCAAAAATTTGATGAAATTGCAGAAAAACATCGTTTGGAAAAAATTAAAACCATTGGAGATGGTTATATGTGTGCAGGAGGTATCCCTATCGAGAACACTACCAATCCCGTAGATGCTGTAAGAGCGGGTTTGGAAATGCAAGCCTTTATGAACGAATGGAATAGAGCGCAGGAAAGCAAAGGTTTACCTACCTTTGGTTTACGAGTAGGTATCAATACGGGACCTTTGGTCGCTGGGGTTATTGGGAAAAACAAGTTTGCTTATGATGTTTGGGGAGATACAGTAAACTTGGCGAGCCGCATGGAATCAAGTGGCGAGGTAGGCAAAGTAAATATCTCTGGCATTACCTACACTTGGGTAAAGCACTACTTCGAGTGTACCTATCGCGGTAAAATTGAGGCGAAAAACAAGGGAGAAGTAGATATGTATTTTGTAGAACGAGAAAAAGCATAATACTTTGAAAATTGTAGTGATTGGAGGAGGAGCGGCGGGTTTCTTTGCCGCTATACATGCCGCTCAGGCTAATCCCCAAGCCCAAGTACTTGTTTTAGAAAAGACCAATAAGTTGCTCGCCAAAGTGCAAATTTCTGGGGGAGGTCGCTGCAATGTAACTCACAGCTGTTTCAGTATCAGCGAAATGAGTAAGCACTACCCCAGAGGAGAACGCCAAATGAAGCAATTACTCCATCAGTTTATGACTACCGATACCATTCGTTGGTTTGAAAGTAGAGGAGTAAAACTCAAAACGGAAGATGACGGGCGAATTTTTCCTGTAACTGACAACTCTCAAACGGTGATAGACTGCTTATTAAAAGAAAGTAAAAAAGCAGGAGTAGAGATTTATCTACAACATGAAGTATTGAAAATCAATTTTTTAAATGATAAAAATTTTGAATTAATTGTCAAAAATCAACCCTCTATTCTTTGTGATAGGGTTATCGTTACTACGGGCGGAAGTCCCAAAGAAAGTGGCTTAGCATGGCTCAAAGCATTAGGGCATGATATTGTTAGTCCTGTTCCTTCCTTATTCACTTTTAATATCCCTCAAAATCCTATCGTCCAACTCACGGGAACGAGTGTCGCCTCTGCCAAAGTCAAAATACAAGGTACAAAATTAGAAGAAGAAGGAGCGGTACTTATCACACACTGGGGGCTAAGCGGTCCTGCTATTCTAAGGCTATCTGCTTGGGGAGCAAGGGAACTATTCCATTTGAACTATCATTTTAAGTTGAGTACTAACTGGTTAGGAAAAATTACTGAGGATAAACTCAGAACCTTCTTTATACAAAATGAGCATCATTTTGCTAAAAAGCTAATTACGAACTGTAATCCCAGCACCATGCTCGATTTATTTCTACCCAATCGTTTGTGGGAGTTTCTAATAGACAAGATAGGAGTGAGTAAAAGTAAAAAATGGTCAGAATTGAGCAAGCAAGAGCTAAATAAACTCATCAATGTTATCACGAATGACGAGTATGAAGCCCAAGGGAAAACGACTTTCAAAGAAGAGTTTGTAACTTGTGGAGGGGTTAGCTTGAATGACATAGACCTTAAAACTATGCAAAGTAAGAAAGTCCCTCACTTGTACTTTGCAGGAGAAGTACTTGATTTAGACGGGCTTACGGGGGGGTTTAACTTCCAAGCGGCATGGACTACGGGTTATATTGCGGGCAAAGCAGCAGGGGCTTATTCATTGGTCGTAAAGTAGTCTCCTGTATCGTTAGGTACGATTTTTAGCAAACCCGCTAAGGTCATTTTTACCAATATTTTTGAGGCATCTTCCAAACTAATATTGGCTATTTTACTAAATGTTTCTACATTGATAGAAGGATACTGCCCTAAATACTGCATGAGCCTGTGTTCGTTATCTCCGTATTGTAGATAAATATCTGAATTTTTATTTTTTGCTTTAAGGATTTGACGCATTTCTTTGCTCGCCTGAATGCTTTTATCTTTTACCCTTACGTAGGCTTTCCCTAAGTTAGCCTTAAAATTATAAATCAAAAAAATAGGCTTATTTTCACTTGGGTAGATATGAAATACTAAAACAGAGCGGTTAGGAGAAACTAAGACTTTGGAAATATTGTACTTAATTGCTGGTTTGCAATATTTGCTAATAGCCTCTTTTAAAACAAACTCCTCTTCTAAGACGTGTTTTAAGCCGGTAATTGTCCCATCATCATCTACGCCTATGACCAACTTGCCTCCTTCCGTATTGGCAAAAGCAACTACTTCTCTCATAATTTTATCGGGGAAGTTTGCTTTACGCTTAAATTCCAATTGCAGACCTTCTCCTTTGGATACCAGTTTTTTTAATTCATTGAGAAGCATAGCAGTAAAGTAATAGGTGAGTTTTTCATGCCAAATATATCAAAATAATTGACATTTTACTGAAAAAAATAAAAATATTAGAAAAAAAGAATATGTTAGATACATCTTTGTAAGAAAATCGCTTTTTTTGCACAGCATAAGTTTAAGACTTTGTTAATCAATATTTTACTAAATATCGTTTTTTTATTTGGCATGAGTTGGTGGATATATCAGCGGCAGTCATACAGCCTTCTCAAACCTTTTTTTTGGGCAGGTCTAACTGTAAAATTGTTAGCAGGTATAGGGGTAGCAGTGCTTTATCAATATTATTACAAGGAGGGAGATGTATTCTATATTTTCCAGCAGGGAGTACTGCTCAAGCAGCTATTGATAGAGAGTCCCTTAGATTTTTGGAATTTCCCTCATACCGGCAAGGAATTACATGAATATTACTTTGGAGCGTTTAAAGACCTGAACAGTAGGGTTATTTTTTTTTCCAAAATTGTTGCCGTGTCTAATTTGCTCACAGCAAACAATTTGTTTCTTACTTCGCTCTGGTTTTCTTTCATTAGCTTTTTAGGATTTTGGTATTTAGCCAATGTGTTAGTGCGCCTTTTCCCTCAGACGAGCGTGGCTCTTTTTTTATCTTTTTTCTTATTACCTTCTGTGGTTTTTTGGAGTTCGGGTTTGCTCAAAGAAAGCCTAATTTGTGGATTTATTTGTCTAACTATTGGTTTGGTTTTAGATGTACTTCATTTTCAAAATAAGCCTTTTCGGATTTTTGTAAAGTTGCTCGGAGTCGCTTGTCTATTATGGCTAAGTTGGAAAATCAAATACTATTACGTTGCGATTTTAATTCCCGTACTGTTTTCTTATTTTGTTGTTTATCAATGCAATAAAAAATATTCACTTTCTTTTATCAAGCAAGTAGGTTTGTATTTTTTCTGCTTTATCTCAGGTATCTTGTTAGCTTCTTTATCTAACCCAAATTTTTCTTTGGATTATTTTCTTATAGCTATCAAAGATAGTTATGATACCATGATAGAAACTACCGATGCAGATAATATGATATTTTTTATGGATTTTGACGGGAGTTTTATGAATTTGGTCAGAAATATTCCTACAGCTATTTTTGCAAGTTTGTTTGAGCCTTTGGTTTGGGAAACAGAGAAAAACTGGTTAAAAATCTTAGTAGGAGCAGAAAATATATTCATTTATTCCTTATTGTTTTTCGCTACTCCACCTTCTTTGAAAGTGGGAAAGCACAGTTTATTACTACTTAGTTGCCTATTATATATCTTTTTTTTGGCATCTTTCTTAGCTTTTACTACGCCGAGCATAGGTACTTTGGTGCGCTACAAAGTCGCTTTTTTACCTTTTTGGTCATACCTAATTACCTTCAAAGTAAGGTTTACTTTCTTTGAGCGTATTTTTTATAAGTAATTTCACTGTGCTGTTAGTTTTTGCATCTGCTTTTTCCTTTTGAGCATAGCTTTTCTGATGTCTTCTGGAGTACCCTTAGGAATTGCATTGAGTAGCTTTTTGGTATATTCGGATTTAGGATGGGCATATATATCCTCTGCAAAGCCACTTTCTATAATCTTCCCATCTTGCATAACTAAAATCCTATCAGAAATAAACTTAATTACTGAAAGGTCATGTGAAATAAAAATGTAGGTGAGGTTGTACTCTTCTCGGAGTTTATTCAAAAGATTGAGTACCTGAGCCTGCACGGAAACATCTAAGGCAGAAACTGACTCATCACATATCACAAATTTGGGCTGTATTGCCAAAGTACGAGCAATACAGATGCGCTGGCGCTGTCCTCCCGAAAACTCATGAGGGTAGCGATTGAAATAAGTCGCACTCAGATTGACAGTTTCAAGTAGATGATTTACCCTGTCTTTTCTTTCTTTGTCATTGGTATAAATTTCATGCAGACGCATAGGCTCCATGATAGCCTCTCCGATAGTTTGGCGGGGATTGAGCGAGGAGTAGGGGTCTTGGAAAATAATTTGAATGTCTTTTCTTAACTTTTTAATGTCTTTGGAGGCAATTTTTGAAATATCTTGGTCTTGGAAATAAACTTCTCCGGAGGTTGGCTCTATCAAATGCAATATACTTCTGCCTAAGGTTGTTTTGCCACAACCCGACTCACCTACCAGTCCGAGTGTTTCGCCTTGGTAAACATCAAAAGTAACCCCATCTACCGCTTTTTTTACTTTTTTCACTTTACCATACCAAGTCTTTTCTTCTACAAAATGCACTTTTAAATCCCTAATCTGCAAAAGGGGTTTTTGCTCTACAAGGCGTGCTTGTCGTGTTTTTATTTCCTGCATACTTTGAAAATTGGACATGATAGCCTCACCTACTGACCTAAACTTGGTATCAGACATTTCTATCACATTGCCCTCGCTGTCGGTTTCCATGAAATCCTTCACCACAGGCAATACTTTGAGTTTGATGTCTAATCTTGGTCTGCACGCAAGCAAACCCTTCGTATATGGATGTTTGGGATTAGAAAAAATCTCGAATACAGTCCCCTTTTCTACAATCCTTCCATTATACATGACCATTACACTATCCGCCATTTCTGCCATTACTCCTAAGTCATGAGTAATGAACAGGATAGACATTTCTTGGCTTTCTCTAAGTTCTTGGAGTATCTGTAGTATTTCCCTTTGTACTGTTACGTCAAGGGCAGTAGTAGGCTCATCAGCAATGAGCAAGGAAGGCTGACAAGAAAGAGCCATAGCTATCATTACTCTCTGTTTTTGTCCGCCGGAGAGTTCGTGAGGATAGGCATAAAAAGCACGCTCAGGTAGGCGTACTCGCTCAAAAATAGCCAATGTACGCTCTTTGGCTTGTTTGTAAGAAATACCCTCGTTGTGGAGAACGATGGCTTCTGTAATCTGCTCTCCACAAGTAAAAACAGGATTTAAAGAGGTCATAGGCTCTTGAAAAATTATCGCAATTTCTCCACCTCTCAGACTCCTCATTTCTTCGCTGTTCAGTTGCATAATATTCACCTTGCCCATAGAAGGAGATTGGAAAAGTACTTCTCCATCTACAATCTTTCCCGGCGGTGATGGGATAAGTCGCATTAAAGAGAGTGCTGTAACCGATTTCCCCGAACCTGATTCCCCTACTATGCCTACCGTTTCTCCCTTTTTGATTTTAAAGCTAACCCCTTCGGTAGCGACATGCTCTCCCCTTTCAGTGGTGAACTTGACAGTGAGATTATTTACCTCTAAGAGTATTTCTCCTTCGTTTTCTACAATCATACACTTTGACTATCTTTCTTCACCTAAAAGCCACAATTCGGCTTGTATCTCATCGCTAAAATATTGGATTTGCGGAAGATTTTTCTTTAAAAGTTCTTCTTCTTCATCTTCGTCTTTGAAGAGTTGCTCGGCAAACTCTGCCTGCGTCTGCACAGCCATTCTGACGGTTTGCCCTTGGGGAGCATACTCTATTATTTTTGCATACTCTTGCCCTACCCACTCTTCTAAGTGCTTAGCATCAGCAAAATGGATATTATGAACATCTGACATAACTAAGAGAGGCTTATATTGATTAAGCAGTTCTACATGGATAGCCTCCTCTTCTTTGAGTTCTTCCTCTGTTCTTTCCGTGGCACTGGCAAGCCACTTAAACTCCATCATAGAGAACTGCTTATCATAATAAATTCTTTGGAATTTGCTTTCATACAACTTCATAATATACTTAGATTAGTTATTGGAAAAACATGCTCTAACATCTTAAGCGCCTCATCGAGGAGGTTTTAGATATTAGTACCCTCTGAATAGCAATTCTATTTATAACTCTAAACTTACCCAAAATAAATATTAATTTTTGGCTTTACCAAATTAAAAATCTTTTCTAATAAATTTGTGTTGATACGTTTCCCAAAAATGGATACTTTTTGACTTACTCATAAGCAAAGCAATGGCTTTTCAAGAGAAAAAATAATAAATAATTTTGTCGTATTTCTTGTTGCTATCGAACTTTTCTTTTTGTGGGTTTGACTTCTATTTTATTATGTTTACTTTTGTTGCTGATTGATATAATACCTAACTTATAAATTTTTTAAAAATTTTATAAGGTTAGGTATAGCAAGTCGTAAGCCTATGATTAAAATTGGTGTAGCAGAGAGAAAAGATTACCTAACGATACAGCAAATAGCTCATCAGACTTGGTATCCAACATTTGAAAAAATTCTGTCTAAGGAGCAGATAGCTTATATGTTGGAAATGATGTACAGCCTAAGAGCCATAGAGGAGCAGATAGAACATAAAGGACATATTTTTCTTTTAGCTAAAGAAGAGGAAAACTGTGTGGGCTATGCTTCTTATGAAACAAATTATCAAGGGACATACAAAACTAAAATCCATAAAATTTACGTTTTGCCTTCTGCTCAAGGAAAGGGTGTAGGCAAGATTTTAATGGATAGCATAGAAAAAATAGCTAAAGAAAAAGGGAATAAACTGCTTTCTCTCAATGTAAATAGGAACAATCCTGCAATTAATTTTTATGAGAAAATAGGCTTTAAAAAAATTAGGCAGGAGGATATTGACATAGGCAAAGGATTTTTGATGCAAGATTTTATTATGGAAAAAAATATTTAACACTCTTTACCAATGAAAGAAGAACAAGAAGAAAATAGCCAACAAATTACTATAGAACTTTCTGATGAAGTGGCAGAAGGCGTATATGCTAACCTTGCTATGATAGCTCACTCCAATAGCGAGTTTGTCATAGATTTTATCCGACTCATGCCCGGCGTACCTAAGGCAAAGGTAAAAGCACGAATTGTACTTACGCCTGAGCATACCAAACGCCTCCTATTAGCTTTGAAAGAAAACATAGAAAAATACGAAGCTACTTTTGGGAAAATCAAGTACATAGAAGAAGCTACACGCTTCCCTATGAATTTTGGGGGAACAGTGGGGGAAGCATAGCAAAACAATCTTACATAGAGTTGCTGGGTACTTTTTTGGTTGAGTTTTTCTTATACTTCAAACAAAATGGTTTGCAAACGTTTATAAGGTTTCAAGCCTTATAAACGTTAATTTTCAATCAAAACCAATTTCGATGGAGTATAATTTCAAAAAAATACAGGGCAATCTATGTGTCTGCTCCCTCTCTTATTTCTCTTGTCATAGCGAGGGGCTAAGGTGAGAGAAACTTCATGCGCTCCCCCCGAACGATTAAGCGAAGAGATAGTAGCATCATAACTATACGTAAAAATCCAATTTTTATAGCGAAAACCTGCTAATCCGGCGATAGCGTCTTGGTTAATACGTCCTGCTACATTTTTTTGGATAGGAATACCTCTGTACCACAAGCCAAGAATCAAAGGTTCGTAAAAAAAGTTTACCCCCAAATCTAACTGGTCAAAAGGGGCTTGGCGTTGGTACAAAATGGCGGGCGCCAGAGAAATATCTTTATCCCAATCTTTTGAAAACGAAAACTTTGCCCCTGCCTGAACAGTCTGACGCATAGCTAATCTCTCACTTGTATTGACGATAGACTGATAAGGACGAGTCAAGTGATGGATACCTGCACCCAACCAAAAAGTTTTGTTATATACTAAAAAACCCGTAGAGAAGTCAGGATAATGAATAAAATTTCCTACTAAGTTCTCCCGTGTGGGATTGCCCGAGTTGATTTGGTCTTGGAAAACTAAGCGTGAGAAATCAGTGGTGCGTGTGGTATAAGCCCCCTGCAAGCCTAAGCGTACCACCCATTTTTTAGTAATTTTGACTTGGTAAGAGTACGCCAACAGCAGACTTGTAGAGGTCATGGAGAAAGAACTCAATCGGTCTTGCAGTATCATTGCGCCTAAACCTGAGTCATAGTCGTCCCAATTATAATCAAAGGAAAATAGGTTAGTTTCGTAGGAATTAGGAATGCTTGGATATTGATTTCTATACTGCACTGTTGCCCGATATTGTGGTATAGCACCTGCAAAAGCGGGATTCATGTAAGTAGGCGAGGCATAAAACTGAGTAAAATTGGCATCTTGGCTATATCCCCAAAGCGGAAGAAGAAAGAACAGCAAAAGCAAATAATTGATAATAAATGTTTTTCTTTTTTTCATAAGATAGATAATTTTAGGTAAAGCAGTGCATTTTATAAATATAAAAAACCCACCGTTTTAGAGCGATGGGAAAGTAAGTGATTTTTGATGTATGTAAGCCTACATCATGCATTCTAAAGGTATTTACGCTTGAACTCATAAGGCTTCACCCCCCCATAGGTTCATAATTAGATTTACCAAGAAGTAAGCAAAGTTTGCCTGTAAAGTTTATTCCATGCCGTTTTCTTGTTTTAGTTCTTTTTCTACCTCGCTAAGATGTATTGCCTCTACAGCCTCTTTCACGGTAGGTAATAGGTTTAGCACATTGTCCAATTTTGAAATGGTAATTAATTTCATCACATGAGGAGTTACCCCTGCTAATACCAAAAAACCATCAACATCTCCTGCCAGACGATTGGCAACTAAAATGGCACTTAATCCGGAAGAGTCCACATATTTGACTTTGCTCATATCCAAAATCAGGTTAACTGTTCCTGCTTGAAATAAAGTTACAAACTCAGACTTCAACTTAGGTGCAATCAAAGTATCTAACTTTTCCTCATCTAACGCCAAAATGCTGTACCTCTCCTGTTTATCTATGCTATATTTCATATTGAGTATTGATAAGATAAGCTTTGTAAAATTTGACAATTTTCTAAATTTAGTATTATGTAAGTTAAACAGAGCAAAATACTAACTGTTCGCCCTTTTGCAAATGTAAAGATAGGTAAAATAATTGTAATTCTTAAAATTTACGTTGATTATTCACAATTTTCTACAAAACTTTCTTCTAAAAAGTCAAGACAAGTTTACTTGGCTATTGCAGTCAAAATACTTTGCTCTATCTGCTCCAGTATGTTTTCATAGCTTTGCTTTTGAAAAGACTCACCTGTAATCTGCTCGTATAGTTCTATATAACGTGTGGTGATAGCGCTTACTTTTTCATCTGTCATTTCAGGTATTGGTTGCCCTTCCTTGCCTTGAAAGCCATTGGCAATGAGCCATTCCCTTACGAACTCTTTGGAAAGTTGTTTTTGGGCTTCCCCTTTAGCCTGCCTTTCTTCGTAACCCTCTGCATAAAAGTAACGAGAGGAATCCGGGGTATGTACCTCGTCGATAAGATAAATTTTATCTGCTAATTTCCCAAATTCGTACTTAGTATCTACTAAAATTAGCCCTCTTTCCTTTGCCATCGCTGTTCCTTTCTCAAATAGGGCAAAGGTATATTTCTTCAGCAAGGCGTAGTCCTCTTCACTTACTATTTTTTTGCTAAGGATTTCATTTTCAGAAATATCCTCATCATGCCCTTCGTGTGCCTTGGTAGTGGGTGTAATAATAGGCTGCGGGAGTTTATCATTTTCTTTTAATCCCTCTGGCAGGGTTTCTCCACAAAGGGTGCGTTTGCCTGCCTTGTACTCTCGCCATGCGTGTCCTGAAAGATAGCCGCGAATCACCATTTCTACGGCAAAGGGCTGGCATTTTTTACCAATACTGACGTTGGGGTGCGGAACAGCCTCTAACCAATTAGGTACTATAGAAGCTGTTGCTTGCAGAAAGTATGACGCTATCTGATTGAGAACCTGTCCCTTGTAAGGAATAGCTCTGGGTAATACTACATCAAAAGCAGAGATTCTGTCAGTAACTACTACAGCTAACTTGTCGGCAAAATGATACACATCTCTGACCTTACCTTTGTAAAACTGATTGCTTTGAGGAAAATGAAAATTGGTTTCTTTGATTGCCTCCATATCAAAAATAAAAGGGATAGCTCATTTGCAAGTTTTCTTGCACAGCAAAGGTAGTTGTAATTTTTTTAATTCAAACAAAATTGCCTAACTTGCAAACAAAATAGTATGTTTTCACCTTTATTAAGATGCTATTTCGTGAGTTTAGCAACCTGTTATTTTTTTATTAATCAATTTAAAGACTAAAATTTACTAATGGAAAATATTGATAACAAACAAGCCCAAAAAGGAAGAAATACACTAAGAGAGTATTTTGCCGTGAACGAGGTATTTCATTATTTTTTTAGGGTTTTTCGTAAAGATGCCAATGGCAAGCCCAATTTCAATCTGCGAGTAATGCACGGCATCAATAGGATTTCTATTTTGATGTTTTTATTTGCTTTTGTTGTTTGGTTAGCCAAAAGGCTGTTCTTTTAGATTTATGAATATTGAGGAGTTTAGAGAGTTCTGCCTAAGTTTGAAAGGTGTTATCGAATCCACGCCCTTTGATGATAATACCTTAGTAATGAAGGTAATGAGTAAAGTCTTTGCCATAGCTGACATAAATAAGTTTGAGAGCATCAATGTCAAATGTGAACCTGAAACAGCCATAGAACTTCGTGAAAGGTACGGCAGTGTAACGGCAGGCTACCACATGAATAAAAAGCACTGGAATACTATAGCCATAGCCGGCGAACTAAGCGATAAAGAGATTAAACATTGGATTTTACACTCTTACCACTTGGTAGTAAGCAAATTGACTAAAAAAGAAAAAAGCGAATTAAATGAACTTTAGTCTGTATCCTTTTCTAATCATCTTGGGTTTTGTGTTTTTTGAAAATCATTTTCCTGTGCTTAAAAACTCCTGTAAGCCCATTTTTTATTCTGTAGAAGGCTGGGTACTAAACGAAGAGAACAACGAGCCTATTGCCAATGCTACTGTGCTATTCAAAAATATAGAAAAAAGTCTGATAATCAAGGTAAATACTAATACTAAGGGGTATTTTAATACGCTTTTGGACGCAGAGCAAGTCTATGATGTCATCATTAGCCACCCTCAATATTTTACTCAAGCAAGCATAGAAGTCAATACTACTATGCGAAACAAGATTTTTCAATATACTTTCAAATTAAAAGAAGTAGTGATAGGCAAAGGAGTTCGCATAGAGGGTATCGAATTTGACCCTAATACCAATATCCCTACACAAGAATCCGAAATTGCTTTGGAAAAGCTACAAAAACTTATAGATGAGAACCCTCACTTGGTTTTTGAGATTGGGGTACACACAGATTCACGCGGTAACGATGAGTACAATTTAGCACTTTCGCAAGGCAGAGCAGACGAAATAGCTTTAAATCTCATCAGAAAAGGGATTCCTAAAAATCGCCTTTCTGCCAAAGGCTACGGCGAAACCCGCTTGGTCAATCACTGTGCCAATGGGGTAAGATGCAACGGCGAGGAGCATCAACTTAACCGCCGCATAGAGTTCATCGTCAGAGATATTTTAGCTGAAAAAAAGTAAACGCATATTGTATGAAAAATAAAATTGTCATTATCACAGGAGCCAACTCAGGCATTGGTTACTTCACAGCCTTAGAGATTGCAAAATTAGGTGCAAAAGTGGTTATGGTTTGCCGCAACAAAGATAAAGGAGAAGTAGCACGCCAAGAAATCATCAAAAAAAGCAATAACACCGCTGTATTTCTCAAAATTGCGGATTTATCCTCACAAAAGCAAATTAGGCTTTTGGCAGAAGAACTGAAAAAAGAATATCCCGTCATAGACGTATTAGTGAATAATGCAGGGGTACTCGTTCCTGAACGCCGAGAAAGTGAAGATGGTATAGAACTTACTTGGGCGACCAATCACCTTGCCTATTTCTTGCTTACTAACCTACTTTTAGACAACCTCAAAGCCGCCTCTTCGGCACGCATTGTCAATGTTGCCTCGGAAGTTCAACAAATCGGTAATATTTATTGGGACGATATAGAACTAAAGAATAATTATACTTCGTTCAAAGCCTATGCACAATCCAAGTTGGCAAATATTATGTTTAGCAATGAGTTAGCTAAAAGGTTAGAAGGTACAAAAGTAACTACCAATGCACTTCACCCAGGGGCTGTGGCTACTAATTTTGGTAGTGATGGCAAGGGTTTGATAGCTTGGCTATTTAAAACTTTTCGATGGTCTTTGCTCAGTGCGCAGCAAGGGGCTGAAACCTCTATTTGGTTAGCTACCTCACCACAAGTAGAAGGCGTAACTGGGCAGTATTTTAGCAAGAAAAAAGCTATCAGAGCCAAAACTCTTGCATATAGCAAAGAAGCCCTTAAAAGGCTTTGGGAAATAAGCGAGCAGATGACTGGCTTAGCAAAACAAGAAACTGCTTGATAGTAAATAATTCTGTAAAATAAAAGGCAATTATCTACATACTTATACTCAATCGGGATTAGTTTTGGCTGAAGATTAACGTTTTTATAAGATTTGAAACCTTATAACCGTTTGCAAGCCATTTTGTTTTAAGTATAAGTATAATCACCTTAACCAATCTACTAAATTTATGTTTTCTTACGGAAAGGACTTACTCACCGTCGGTAAAGCTATACAGATATTGAACGGCACACTGAAAGCTACACTCTCTTTGGAAGCCCGTACTAATATCCTCCAAAGTCAGCAGTATGTAGAAAGCATTGTAGCTAAGCACCAAAAAGTATATGGTATTAATACTGGTTTTGGTGTCCTGTGCGACACCGTTATTTCAGAGGCTCAAACTAAGACCTTGCAATACAATCTACTTTGTAGTCATAGCGTTGGCGTGGGACAGCCTATTGCCAAAGACTTAGCTAAACTGATGCTCATTTGTAAAGTACAATCCTTAACCAAAGGTTTTTCAGGAGTAAATTGGGCAACCGTAGAACGAATCTTATGGCACATAGAAAAGGACATCATTCCCGTAGTTCCTGAAAAAGGCTCTGTAGGGGCTTCGGGGGATTTGGCACCGCTTGCCCACTTGTTTTTGCCTTTGTTGGGTTTAGGAGAAGTTTTTGATGAAAACAAAATCGTTCCTACGGTTGAGGTCTTCAGCAAATACCATTTAGCACCTCTCCAACTTGGAGCAAAAGAAGGATTGGCACTTATCAATGGCACACAGTTTATTTTGGCTCATGCAGTCACGGGAGTAACTCGTTTACACTATTGTTTGGAACTTGCTGATGTGATAGGGGCTATCTCTTTGGAGGCACTGATGGGTTCTATCAAACCTTTTGAAGCTCGTTTGCACCAAGTCCGCCCTTTTAGAGGAAACCAATTGGTGGCTCAAAGAATATATCACTTGGTCAAAGATTCAGAGGTGTTAAAATCGCATGTGGATTGTGAGAGGGTACAAGACCCGTATTCCTTGCGTTGTATGCCGCAAGTACATGGGGCTTCGCGTAATGCTTGGCTGCACTTAAAGGAACTTACAGAAATAGAACTCAATGCTGTTACAGACAATCCTATTGTTTTTGGAGAAAATGATACGATTAGCGGGGGCAATTTTCACAGTCAGCCCTTAGCCTTGCCTTTGGACTATGCTACTTTGGCAGCCGCAGAAATAGGGAATATTTCAGATAGGAGATGTTGGCAGCAAGGCTAACAGAAAAACGGAGAACAAAAACTACGGTAAAATTACCGTTTTTTTTAACTTTGCACACTAACCCAAACAAGACAAATGGCAAAAAAAGAAATTCTAACAGACCTTTG
>Ga0272446_1001157_pt1 | contig 39190 bp, 37 predicted proteins | sample YNPCB0061_FD_194587 | JGI IMG/M metagenome (GOLD analysis project Ga0272446, IMG submission 194587) | Hot spring microbial mat communities from Yellowstone National Park, WY, United States - YNP-CB-006-1 | ecosystem: Environmental > Aquatic > Thermal springs > Hot (42-90C) > Sediment | place...
CCTGCCTGGGCCGGAAAGCGGGCGCGTAGCGGGCTCACCTTCCGGGTGAGCGTGAACACAGCCACAAACGTCACAATCCATGCGCCTTCTCAATGGCCACCCAGCGGTCAACTGAGGTTTTTAGGTTGAACATGGCCAACGTCACCTCCCGCGCCCGGGCGTGGTCGACGATGGGCAACGGGTAATCCCGCCCCATCACCACCCCGCACCTCTCCTGCTCCGCCGCCGGCATCTTCCAGGGCGCATGCACATACTTGTCCGGCACCGCCGCCAACTCCGGCACATACCGCCGGATGAACCGCCCCTGCGGATCAAACCGCTGCGACTGGGTCACCGGGTTGAAGATGCGGAACCAGGGCTGGGCGTCCGTGCCCACGCCGGCGCTCCACTGCCAGCCCCCCACATTGGCCGCCTGGTCATAGTCCAGCAGCTTCTCGGCGAAGTAGCGCTCACCCCAACGCCAGTCCACATGGAGGTCCTTCACCAAAAAGCTGGCGGCGATCATGCGCAGGCGGTTGTGCATGTACCCGGTCTGGTTGAGCTGGCGCATCGCGGCATCCACCATGGGGTAACCGGTGCGGGCCTGACACCAGGCCTCGAAATGGCCGGGCGGGTTGGGCCAGGCCAGGGTATCGAATTTGGTCTGGAAGGCCTGTGCCGTGGTCTGGGGGTAATGCCACAGCAGCATCTGGTAGAACTCCCGCCAGATGAGTTCCGACAGCCAGGTCTCGGCCCCCGCCCCGCCCTGTTCCAGGGCGAATCGGGCCAGTTGACGGACTGATATGGTGCCGAAGCGCAGGTGGACGGAGAGGTAGGACGGGCCTTTGACGGCGGGGTAGTCCCGGGTCTCCCGGTAGCGGTCCATGCGCCCCTGGAAATCCAGCCAACGGGCCCGGGCCCCGGCCTCGCCGGGAACGATGCCCAGGGCATTCAGGTTGGCAGCCCTGAATCCCAGTTCCCCCAGGCTGGGCATGGCCTGAGTGCCCTTCGCTACCAGCTTGTGGGGCAATTCGGCCACCGGATGGGCTGCCAGGGCCGCGGCATCCACCCGGGCCAGCCAGGCCCGCTTGTAGGGGGTGAAGACGTGGAAGGGGGTGCCGGCGGCGGTGAGGAGCTCGTCCGTGTCGAACACCACCTGGTCCTTCACCCCGTGCAAGGCGCGGCCCTGGTCCGCCAGGGCCCGGGCTACCGCGCCATCCCGTTCCCGGGCGAAGGGCTCGTAGTCCCGGGCAACGAATACGGCGTCCACCCCCAGCCGGTGGGCCAGGTCCGGGATGAGCCGGCGGGCACTGCCATGCAGTACGTGCAGGCCGCCACCCCGTGCCTCCAGGTCCGCCTTCAGGGCCGCCACGCTGGCGTGGATGAACGCCACCCGCCGGTCGGCCCGTTCGGGCAGGCTGTCCAGAATGTCCGTATCGAACACGAAGGCGCAATACACCCGCTCGGCGGCCTGGAGGGCGGCACTCAAGGCCGTGTTGTCATCGAGGCGCAAGTCGCGCCGTAACCAGACGAGGGCGGATTCCATGGGCGCATTTTGAGGTCGCGAAGGGAGGGTTACAATGAACCTAAAAACCTCAGTTGACCGCTTCATAGCCTTTGAGAAGTCGCATGAATCGTGACGTTTGTTGCTGTATTCACGCTCACCCGGAAGGTGAGCCCGCTACGCGCCCGCTTTCCGGCCCAGGCAGGCGCCTGGCTTTGTCGCTCCTCCTTGCAGGGAACGACCCTGCGGCGTCGTCGCTTCGCGCCAGACACCCGCCTGGTCCGGCCTTCGGACGCGTTCAACTGGGGTTTTTAGGATGAACCATCCTTTGTGGAACCCACCATGGAAAACGCCAACTTCACCGACCACTTCCTGATCGCCATGCCCAATATGCTGGACCCCAACTTCGCCGGCACGCTGACCTACGTCTGCGACCACGGCGAGCAAGGCGCCCTGGGGGTGGTGGTGAACCGGCCCATCGAACTGGACATGGAAACCCTGTTCACCCAGATCGGCCTGGAACTGACGGATGAAAATCTGAAAAAGGCCTCCGTCTACTACGGCGGGCCGGTGCAGGTGGAACGGGGGTTCGTGCTGCACCGGCCCGTGGGCGAGTGGGGTTCCACCCTGTCGGTGAACGACCGGGTGGGGCTCACCACCTCCAAGGACATCCTGGAGGCCACGGCCCGCCAGGAGGGCCCCAAGGAGATCCTGGTGACTCTGGGCTACGCCGGCTGGGGGCCGGGCCAGCTGGAGGACGAGATCAAGCAGAACGCCTGGCTCACGGTGAAGGCGGACCCGGAGGTGATTTTCGCCCTGCCGCCGGAAAAACGCTTCGCCGCCGCCATGCACCTCCTGGGCATCGACCTGTCCATGCTGTCCGAGGAAGCCGGCCACGCATGAAGACGGGCGCGTTGCTGGCCTTCGACTTTGGCCTCAAACGCATCGGCATCGCCGTCGGCGACTGGGAGACCCGTATGGCCCACCCCCTGGAAGTGGTCGACGCGGCCGACAACGACACCCGCTTCGGCCGCATCGCGGCCCTCATCGCGGAATGGCATCCCCAGCACCTGGTGGTGGGCCTGCCCCTGTCCATGGACGGGGAAGAGCACGAGCTCACCCGCCGGGCCCGACGCTTCGCCCACCAGCTGCATGGCCGCTTCGGCCTGCCCGTGTCCCTGGTGGACGAACGCCTCACCTCCTTCGATGCGGACCTGCGCCTGCGTGAAGCCGGGGTCAAGGGCCGGGCCCGCAAGGGCTTGGACGACGCCCTGGCGGCCCAGCAAATCCTGCAGGACCTGCTGGACAAACCCGACGACCAACCCAGGGACCCGAACCACAATGCACCTGCCCACGCCTGAACGACTCATCGACAAGCTCGTCGAGCAGATATCCCCCGACATCGGCCCCGGGGGATGGCAACCCCAGGCCCTGGTGGGCATGCATACCGGCGGCGTCTGGGTCATGGAAAACCTGGTGGAACGGCTCGGGCTCCGGGAAATGCCTACCGGCACGCTGGACACTTCCTTCTACCGGGACGACTACGCCCAGCGAGGTCTCCACGACGGCGTGAAACCCTCCCGCATCCCTTTCGACGTGGAAGGCCGGCGCATCCTGCTCATCGACGACGTGCTCAACACCGGGCGCAGCGTACGGGCCGCCATGAACCTGCTGTTCGACTACGGCCGTCCCGCCCACATCCGCCTGGCCGTTCTGGTGGACCGGGGCGGCCGGCAGCTGCCCATCTGCGCCGACTATGCCGGCCTGCGCCTGGATATGCCTGCCGGTGAACGCATCAACCTGGAGAAGGACGCGGACGGACGCTTGTCCCTGGTGGTTTCCGGGAGGAAGTCATGAGCCCGAAAATCTCCCCCAACCTGCAGCTGACCGAGGATGGACGCCTGCGCCACCTGCTCACCCTGGATGGCCTGCCCGCCCGCATCCTGACCCAGATCCTGGACACCGCCGAATCCTTCATCTCCGTGGGGGACCGGGAAGTGAAGAAGGTGCCCCTGCTGCGGGGCAAGGCCATCTTCAACATCTTCTTCGAGAACTCCACCCGCACCCGCACCACCTTCGAGATCGCGGCCAAGCGTTTGAGTGCCGACGTGGTGAACCTGAACATCGGCGCTTCCTCCCAGAGCAAGGGCGAGACCCTGCTGGATACGGTGGCCAACCTCGCCGCCATGCAGGCGGACATGTTCGTGGTGCGCCACTCCGCCGCCGGCGCCGCCCACCTCATCGCCCGCCACGTGGCGCCCCACATCTCCGTGGTGAACGCCGGTGACGGCCGCGCCGCCCACCCCACCCAGGGGCTGCTGGACATGTACACCCTGCGCCACTTCAAGGGCCCCTTCCACAAGCTGCGGGTGGCCATCGTCGGCGATATCCTCCACTCCCGGGTGGCCCGTTCCCAAATCCACGCGCTGACCACCCTGGGCTGCCCCGAAGTGCGGGTGGTGGCCCCCCGTACCCTGCTGCCCCGGGACGTGGAAAGCATGGGGGTGCACGTGTACGAGCGCATCGAGGAAGGCATCCGGGACGTGGACGCGGTGCTCATGCTGCGTCTGCAGAACGAACGCATGCAAGGCGCCCGCCTGCCCAGTTCCGGCGAGTTCTACAAGCGCTGGGGTCTGACGCCGGAGAAGCTGAAATACGCGAAACCCGATGCCATCGTCATGCACCCCGGCCCCATGAACCGGGGCGTGGAGATCGATTCCGACGTGGCCGACGGCAAGCAGGCGGTGATCCTGCCCCAGGTGACCTTCGGCATCGCGGTGCGCATGGCGGTGATGAGCATGCTGGGGGGAGGCCAGGCATGAAAGTGCATATCAAAAACGGCCGTGTCATCGACCCGGCCACGGGCCTGGACCAGGTGCAGGACGTGTACGTGGCCGCGGGCCACATCGTTGGCCTGGGTAGCGGACCCGCCGACTTCCATCCCAACCAGGTCATCGACGCCACCGGCCTGGTGGTGTGCCCCGGCCTGGTGGACCTGGCGGTGCGCCTGCGGGAACCCGGGGGCGAGCACATGGCTACCTTGGAATCCGAGATGCACGCCGCCGCCGCTGGGGGCATCACCTCCCTGGCCTGCCCGCCGGACACGGACCCACCCCTGGATGAGCCGGGCCTCATCGACATGCTCAAGTTCCGGGCCAGGCACATGCCCGGCCCCCGGGTCTACCCCGTGGGGGCACTGACCTGGAAGCTCCAAGGTGATCGGCTCACGGAAATGGCGGAGTTGCACGAATCGGGCTGTATCGCCTTCAGCCAGGCGGACGCCCGCATGGAAGACACCGAAGTGCTGCTGCGGGCCCTGGAGTACGCCAAGACCTTCGACCTCCCCGTGTGGTTGCGGCCCCAGGATGCCTTCATCGGCCGGGGCGGCGTGGCCCACGACGGCATCGTCTCGGCGCGCCTGGGCCTGCCCGCCGTCCCCGTGCCGGCGGAGACCGTGGCCCTCTCCACCATCCTCCTGCTAGTGCGGGAGACGGGGGCCCGGGTACACCTGTGCCGGCTGTCCAGCCGGGCCGGCGTGGAAATGGTGCGTCGCGCCAAGCACGATGGCCTGCCCATCACCTGTGATGTGGGCATCCACCACGTGCATCTGTCGGAGATGGATACCGCCGACTTCAATTCCAACTGCCACCTCATCCCGCCCCTGCGCAGCCTGCGGGACCGGGACGCTCTGCGTCAGGGCCTGGCGGACGGGACCATCGACGCCATCTGTTCCGACCACACCCCCGTGGACGAGGACAACAAGCAATTGCCCTTTCAGGAGAGCGAGGCGGGGGCCACCGGCGTGGAACTGCTGCTGCCTCTGACCCTGAAATGGGCGGCCGAAACCGGCCTGCCCCTGGTCAAGGCCCTGGGCTACCTCACCCATCGCCCGGCGGGCATCCTGGGAATACCCGCCGGCCACCTAGCTATCGGCGGCCCCGCGGACCTGTGCCTGTTCGACCCGGAGGCCCCCTGGACCGTCACCCCGGAGAATCTCGCCAGCCTGGGCAAGAACAGCCCCTACCTGGGCCTGGAGGTCCTGGGCCGGGTGCGCTACACCCTCATCGACGGCCACCTGGATTTCAAGCGATAAGCCGCCGGCCCGCGCCCGCTTGAACTCCTGGGGGGGCGGCTTCATATCCGAGCTGTTTGAACCTGAGTGAAGGACTCCCATGGGACAGTTTGCATTCGACGTGGATGCCACCAATTTCCAGAACATCGTCATCGACGGCTCCCAAAAGGTGCCCGTAGTGGTGGATTTCTGGGCCCCCTGGTGCGGGCCTTGCAAGTCCCTGAAGCCCATCCTGGAAAAACTAGCCGATGAATTCCAGGGCAAGTTCATCCTGGCCAAGGTGAACGCCGATGAAAACCAGGCGCTGGCCGCCCAGTTCGGCGTGCGCGGCATCCCTGACGTGAAGGCCGTATACCAGGGCCGTATCGTGGACGAATTCTCTGGCGCCCTGCCGGAATCCGCCGTGCGGGAATTCCTGGCCCGCATCATCCCCTCCCCCGCCGACGAACTGCGCGCCAAGGCGGCGCAACAGCGGGCGGGAGGCGACCTGGCCGGGGCCCTGCAAACGCTGGGTGAGGCCTCCAGGCTGGACGAGAAGAACGAGAACGTGCGCGTGGACGCGGCGGAAATCCTCCTGGACCTGAATGATCTGGACGAAGCCAGGCGTTTGTTGGACAGCCTGTCCGCCGTCCACCAGACGGACGACCGGGTGCTGCGTCTGCGCGCCAGGCTGAGCTTCGCCCTGGGTAGCCAGGCCCCGGGCAACGAAGCGGAGCTGCGGCAAAAGATCGCCACCCGGCCGGACGACATGGAGGCACGCCTGGCCCTGGCCAACCTGCTGGTGGCCGCCGGCCGCCACGCCGAGGGGCTGGAGGAACTGCTGGAGATGGTGCGCCTGGACCGGACCTGGAACGAGGAAGCGGCGCGCAAGCAGATCCTGGCCGTGTTCAACCTGCTGGGGGCCCACCCCCTGGTGTCGGAGTACCGGCGCAAGCTGGCCAGCGCCTTGAACTGACCCGGCGCCGGGGTGGCGGACAACGTCGTGCCGGAATAAGCTTGGTCCAACGATCCGATGGGGGAGGCCGGGGTGTCCAGTTCATCCGTGCGTCAAGCCAAGCTGCGGGAGCTGGCCGGTTTCGAAATCACCGGCCGCTTCGAGGACAATCTCTACCGCCTCACCTGCATCGTGGCGGATTTGCTGTCTGCCCGTCGCGTATCCCTCATGCTGCTGGATAGCGTCCCCGGCAAAACCGCCCGCCTGCGCCTGGCCGCCCTCCATGGCGAACTGCCCGAGCTGGCCTGGAAGGAGGAAGCCCCCCCGGGCCAGGGCATTGCCGGCCAGGTCCTGTCCACCGGCCGGTCCCTGCGCGTGGCGCGCATCGAGCGTTCGGCCTGGAAGAACGCTGCCCGCCGGCCGGAAAGTGGCGGCAGCTTCATGGCCTGTCCCGTGCCCCTGGCCGGTACCCCGGCGGGGGTGCTCAACATCAGCGGCCCTATCGGTCGCGCCGCCTTCACCGCCACGGACCTGGAATGGGCCGAACTGGCCGCCATGCTGGTGGGGCGTGCCATCCAGATGGGGCGTATGAACCGTCTGCTGGATTCCCGCCTGGCCCAGATGGCCTTCACCCTGGAAGGAAGCCAGGACGCCTGCTCCGTGGCGGCCCTCTCCGCCCATGAGCCGGAGCGGGTGGCGGGCATGCTGGCCCGGGCCTTCTACCGGGAACTGCATCATTGCGGCTTTTCCCCCAACCAGATCATCCACGCCGCGGGCGAGATCATCTCGGAACTCACCCGCAGTTTGAACCGTCACAAACGGCGTATCCACCAAAGCGGCGAGCCTTCCGGCCAGCCGGAAAGCACTCCATGAAACCGATCCCTTCCGCAGTGGCGCTAGCCTTGCTCCTGGTCCTCCCCTGGGGCGATGCGCCCCAGGCCGCGGGCGTCCCCGCCACGGATGCCTCCATCCCTTCCGCTGCCACGGTTTCGACCCCGGTCCAGCGCTGGGCCGACCGTTGCACGGATTTCACCACCAATGGCTGGGCCTTCAAGGCCCCCGCCAATTTCCTGCCCTGGCTGGAGGTGTTCAGCGACCCGGGCATCTGGCTGGAGTTCGCACAGCGGGGTCTGGACCCCCAGACCTATGTGCGCAGCGCCAACAGTCTGCTGGAACCGGGCATGGTGAAGAACTATCTGGAATGGACCGATCCCGTCATTTATGAAAAGTGGTCCAAGGCCTTGGCGGAACCCCAGTTCATCACGGCGGTGAATGCCATCCTGTTCGACCCGGGGAAATTCATGCGCTGGGTCATGCTGCCGCTGGACCCCAAGCCCTGGCGCATCCTGCTCACCGCCGTCCAACCGGAAACCCTGGGCAAGTGGCTGAACGCCCCTGCGGACCCCCGGACCCAGGCCCTGTTGGCCAAGGCCGCAGACCCCAATACGCTGCTGCGGCTGCTGGAGGCCCTGCGGGACCCGGGCAATTATCCGGGCATGTCGTTCATGACCCCCACGTCCGAGCTGCCGGATGGAAGGGCAGCCCCGGTCACGGTGCGGAATTGACGCCTTCGCGATAGTCCCGGGCCAGCCGTGCATAACCGTCCGCCAGATAGGCGAAGTAATCCAGTTCTTCCCGGGTGAGGGGGCGCACGGCCTTGGCGGGCCGGCCCAGATAGAGCCAGCCGGATTCCAGCACCCGCTGAAAAAAATCCAAGGCGCAAGGGGTGGAAAAAAACGCGAACCGCCGCAAGTATAGAAGCCCTTCCTTGCACTGCCTGAAGACCATGAATCCCCTGCTCGACTTCTCCGGCCTGCCCCGTTACGGCGACATCCGACCCGAACACGTCACCCCCGCCGTGGAGCAACTCCTGCAGGAGAACCGGGCCCTGGTGGCCCGCCTCACCGCCGGCGACACCCCCCCCACCTGGGCGGACTTCGTGCAGCCCCTGGAAGACGCCAACGAGCGCCTGTCCCGGGCCTGGGGCCAGGTGTCCCACCTGCATTCGGTGCTGGACAGTCCGGAGCTGCGGGAGGTGTACAACGCCAACCTGCCCAGGATCACCCAGTACTATGCCGAGTTGGGCCAGCACGAGGGCCTGTTCCGCCAGTACAAGGCCCTGGCCGCCAGCCCGGAGGCCGCCACCCTGAACACCGCCCGCAGGAAGATTCTGGACAACGAGTTGCGGGACTTCCGCCTGGGCGGCGCGGAGCTGCCCCGGGAGAAGAAACCCCGCTTCCTGGAAATCCAGGAGGAACTGGCCAAGCTCTCCGCCAAGTTCGAGGAAAACCTGCTGGACGCCACCAAGGCCTGGTCCCGGTTCATCGAGGATGAAAACGAACTGGCGGGCGTGCAGGAAGACGCCAAGGCCATGTTCCGGGAAATGGCGGAGGCGGACGGCAAACCCGGCTGGAAGTTGAATCTCCAGGCCCCCTCCTTCCAGCCCATCATGCAGTTCTGCGCCAACCGGGCCCTGCGCGAGGAGATGTACCGGGCTTATGTCACCCGGGCCTCGGAGTTCGGCCCGCCGGACCTGGACAACACCCCGCTCATCGCCCGCATCCTGGAGTTGCGCCAGGAGGCCGCACAACTCCTGGGTTTCGCCACCTACGCCCAGGTCTCCCTGGAGCCCAAGATGGCCCAGAGCCCGGCCGAGGTGCTGGACTTCCTCAACGAGTTGGCCCGGCGCGCAAAACCTTACGGCGAGAAGGACATGGCGGAGCTGCGGGCATTCGCCGCCCAGGAACTGAACCTGCCCGACCTCCAGGCCTGGGATGTGGCCTTTGCCAGCGAGCGGCTGCGGGAGGCCCGTTACGCCTACTCGGAAAACGAGGTGAAGCAGTACTTCCAGGAACCCCGGGTGCTGGCGGGCCTGTTCCGGGTCATCGAGACCCTCTATGGCCTGGAAATCCGCCAGGACCGGGCGCCGGTGTGGCACGAGGACGTGCAGTTCTTTGCCATCCATGACAAGCAGGGCCTGCTGGTGGGGCAGTTCTACCTGGACCTCCACGCCCGGGACACCAAACGGGGTGGGGCCTGGATGGATGACGCCATCACCCGGCGGCGCAAGGGTGAAGGCATCCAGACTCCGGTGGCCTACCTCAACTGCAACAACAGCCGAGGCGTGGGCGGCAAGCCGGCCCTGCTCACCCACGATGACGTCATCACCCTGTTCCACGAGTTCGGCCACGGCCTGCACCACCTGCTCACGAAAGTGGAGGACCTGGGGGTGTCCGGCATCAATGGTGTGGAATGGGACGCGGTGGAACTGCCCAGTCAGTTCATGGAGAACTTCTGCTGGGAGTGGGACGTGGTGCGCCACATGACGGCTCACGTGGATACGGGCGAGCAGATGCCCAAGACGCTGTTCGACAAGCTCCTGGCGGCCAAGAACTTCCAGGCCGGCATGCAGACCCTGCGGCAGATCGAGTTCGCCCTGTTCGACATGCACCTGCACCACGACCTGCCCCCGGGCAAGACCGCCCTGGAATTGCTGAACGAGATCCGCGCCCAGGTGGCGGTGGTGATTCCCCCGGCCTACAACCGCTTTCCCAACAACTTCTCGCACATCTTCGCCGGCGGCTACGCGGCGGGCTACTACAGCTACAAGTGGGCGGAGGTGCTGTCGGCGGACGCCTACAGCCTGTTCGAGGAGAACGGGGTCTTGAACCCGGACATCGGCCACCGCTTCTGGAGCGAGATCCTGGCCCAGGGCGGGTCCCGGCCGGCCATCGAGTCCTTCAAGGCCTTCCGCGGCCGGGAGCCCACCATCGACGCCCTTCTCAGGCACAATGGCATGGCCTGAGACACCATCGAGCTTGTGCCGTGACGGACACGGCTTCTAGAATCAGGTACATACACTCGGGAGAACCGCGATGATCAGGGCTGTTTCCATGCTCATGCCGTTGGCCGCCGCAGGCGTCGCTCAGGCCGCAGAGGTTTATCGTTGGGTGGACAGCGCCGGCGGCGTCCATTACACCGGTCACCCCCCGCCTGCTTCCGCAAAACAGGTGAAGTCCTTGTCCGGCAAGGGCAACGTGGTGGAGGTGGACAAGGAATCCTTCGAAAGCAAGAAAGCCCGGGAAAAAAGCCCTGTCGTCCTGTATGGCGGCGCTTGCGGCCCCATTTGCGACGAGGCCCGGGAATTCCTCAAACAGCGGGGTATCGCCTATGAACACAAGGATCCCTCCCAAGACCCCGAGTCCGCCGTGGAGGTGAAGAAGCTCACCGGTCGGCTGGAGGTTCCCGTGCTGGTGGTGGGCAAGACCCATCAGAAGGGGTTTGAACCCTCCTCCTGGGGCAGCCTCCTGGATGCCGCCGGCTACCCCAAAACCCCGCTGATCCCACCCAAACCGTAAGATTGGAGTCGTAATGCACCGCCTCGCCGGCTGGCTGGGGCACGGTGGCCATGATGCTGCCGTGTCCCTGGAGAAATTGCTTGCCCCCTGTAGCGTCGCTCGACCAGCCCACTCTCTGACCGACGTGGGCATGGGTTTGGCCAGCAGCCTCTCCGTGGCCCGGGAGGGCAACCTGGTGGCCGCCCTCTGTGGCCGGCCCCTGCTGGCGCAGGAGGACGTTTCCCCTGCCCAGGCCCTGCTTCGACTCTGGCGCCAACACGGCAAGGACGCCCCCCGGCACATCCACGGCAATTTCAGCCTGGCGATCCTGGACATCTCCGAACAAAGCGTATTCCTGGCCCTGGACCGCATCGGTGCGGAAAAGCTGGCCTTCGCCGCCCACTCCGACGGCATGGTGTTCGCCAGTCAGGCCGACATGGTGGCCGCCCATCCGGCGGTAGGCATGGCACTGGACCCCCAGGGCCTGTTCAACTACATCTATTTCTTCCAGGTGCCTGCCCCAGGCAGCGTGTTCCGCGGCGTGGAGAAGCTGTTGCCGGCCCAATGGGTGCATTGGCGCAAGGGCCGGCTCAGCCGGGGGTTCTATTGGGCGCTGCACTATCAGGACGAGCCCCGGGACGATTTCGAGGCCCAGTCCGCACGCTTTCACGCCCTGCTGCGGGACTGCTTGCGGCGGTCCGTGAGGGGGGACGAAGCAGCGGCCTTCCTCTCGGGCGGCACGGACAGCTCCACGGTCTGCGGCGTGCTCAAGGAATTGACGGGCCGCGCCCGTGCCTATTCCATCGGCTTCGACGCCGGTGGCTTTGACGAAATGGAATACGCCCGCATCGCCACCAGGCACTTCGGCCTGGATACGCGGGAGTATTACCTGCAACAGGCGGACGTGCTGGAAGCCATCCCCCTCATCGCCCGCCATTACGACGAGCCCTTCGCCAACGAATCCGCCGTGCCCACCTACTTCTGCGCCAGGCTGGCGGCCCAGGACGGTTTCAAGGTGATGCTGGGCGGGGACGGCGGCGACGAGATCTTCGGTGGTAATGAGCGCTATGCCAAACAGAAGGTGTTCGAGGCCTACCACCTGCTGCCGGGTGGCCTGCGCAAGGGCCTGATCGAGCCCCTGGCCCGGCTGCCGGGGCTCTCCGCCCTGCCCCCCATGCGCAAGGTCCAGAGCTACATCCGCCAGGCCAACATCCCCCTGCCGGAACGCATGGAGTCCTACAACTTCATCTATCGCCAGCCCCTGGCGGAGATGTTCGCGCCGGGTTTCCTGGCCCAGATCGACACGGGCCAGCCGGCTGACTGGCTGAAGGAGGTCTACCATCGGGCGGATAGCGACTCCTACATCAACCGCATGCTGCATCTGGACCTGAAGTTCACCCTGGCGGACAACGATCTGCGCAAGGTGGGGGGCATGACGGAGGCCGCGGGCATCGAGGTGCGCTATCCCCTGCTGGACGACGCCATGGTGGATTTCTCCGGCCAGGTGCCACCGGACTGGAAGGTCAGGGGCCGGTACCTGCGCTGGTTCTTCAAGAAGGCCCTCACCGGCTTCCTGCCCGACGAGATCATCCACAAGACCAAGCACGGCTTTGGCCTGCCCTTCGGCCTGTGGGCCAGGGACTATGCACCCCTGCGTGAACGGGTGGAGAGCCGCTTCGAGGCCTTCAAGCAGCGGGGCATCCTGCAGCCCGCCTATGTGGACCACATCCGCCGGGAGCACATGTCCGGCCACGCCACCTATTTCGGGCGCATGGTGTGGCAGATCCTGATCCTGGAAGAGTGGCTGGCCGCCCGGGGGCTGTGAAGCCCTATTTCAGCAAGGCATCCAGACGGTCCAGATTGGGCCCCCAGGTGTAGTCGGCGGTGACACGCCGGCGCGCGGCTTCGCCCATGGCCATGGCCCGGGCTGGCTCCCGCAGCAGACTGAGCAGCATGTCGGCCTGGGTGCCGGCGTCTTCGGCCACCAGCACTTCCTCGCCCGGCCGGGCGGCGATACCCTCAAGGGCCTGGGGTGTGGCCACCACGGCCTTGGCCATGGACATGCCTTCCAAGACCTTGTTCTGGATGCCCCGGGCGATGCGCAGGGGCGCCACCACGGCATCTGCGTGGGCCAGATAGGGCCGCACATCCGGCACCCGGCCCGTGACTTCCACGCCATCGCCCGCCAGGTCCCGCACGGCCGGGGCCGGACGGCTGCCGACAATGTAGAGGCGGAGCCCCGGCAGGTGCCGTCGCAACAGGGGCAGCACCTGCCGGGCGAACCAGGTCACCGCATCCACATTGGGCCAGTAGTCCATGGCGCCGGTGAACACCAGGGCGCGGTCATCCGCTGGAAAGGGACGGCCGAAGGCATGGGCCGGCGAGAAATAGTCGGTGTCCACACCATTGTTGAAGAATCCCACCTTGCCCGACGATTCGGGGGCCAGGCGGCGGAAATCCTGGGCCTCGGCGGCGGACACGAACAGGCTGGCATCGAAGGCCCGGGCCACGCGCCGCTCCCATTCCAGCAGCAGGCGCGCCTCCCGGGCGTAAAGCCAGGACAGGGGCCAGGGCTTGGTGGGGGCATACTGACGCCACTTATCCGAGTCGATATCGACGAAATCCATGACCCGCCGGGTATCCTCCACCTCCATGACGAACTGGGCCATGGCCGAGGAATACACCACCACGGCACGGATGCCCGAATCCAGCCTGGCGCGAACCCAACGATCCATGCCCCGGTCCTGGTAGTAGGGCAATGTCAGAGGCTGACCCATGGCCAGCCCGATGAGGGATCGCAGTTTGCCGCTGGGGGGATGCAGGGGCCTCAGGCACACATCGGCACACACCCTCTCCAGCATCGCTGCGTGGTTCCAATCCGCCGGATCGTCCACGAAGGCCCCCAGGTGGACGCGCCAGTTTTCCGCCAGGTGGCGCAGCATGTGCCAGGAACGGATCTTGTCCCCCTTGTCGGGAGGGTAGGGGATGCGATGGGCCAGGAAGAGCAGGTCTTCCATCGCCTAGCCCAGATTGCGGACGATATAAGGCCCGAGGAAATTGACCACCGACCGAGGCAATCTTTGCCAGGCCTGGATGAAGAGACGGTATTTCGGGTTGTTGGGGTTGTTCTCCGGCAAGGTCCGCGCTTTCACCAGCTTATAGCCGTAATGCAGGGGCTGGGGTTCGAAGCCCCAGTTGCGCTTGAAGTCGTAGGGGCCGGTGCCCACCTTGCTGCGACCGTAGTCGAACACGCGGATGCCCCGCTCACAGGCCCGCCGCATCAGCTCCCAATACTTGAAGTCGTTGGCGGCCAGGCCCCGTGCCGCTTCGGTGTCGCCGGCGTAATAGGGCAGGATCTCGTCGCGGAAATAGAAGGACAGCACGCCGCTGATCAGTTCACCGCCGGGCCCGCGCACCAGTTGCACTTCGCAGTCGCTCCCGAACACCTCCTGCAGGAGGGCGAAAAACCGCTTGGGCAGGGCAGGGGTGCCATGGCGATGCACGTTGTCGGCAAACACCTTGTAAAACCCCTCCACACCGTCTTCCAGTTCCGCCGACAGTCCGTTCTTGATGCCCTTGCGCACCATGGCCCGTTGCTTGCGGGGGATGGCCAGCATGTTCTTTTCCACGTCCGGGTCCAGGGCCTTGCGGAAGGTGACGTACAGGTCGGTACTTGGCCAATCCGCGTGGGCGGGGGCGTCCCGGTCCCGGTATTCCAGGTGGCCCACCCCCAATTCCACAGCCAGGGCCTGAGCATGCTGGTCCAAGGCCGCACGGGCCTCGGACGTGGCGGCGGCGATGCCGCCATATACACAAAAGGGGGTGGATATCAGGCTGTGGCCGAATAAGCGGCTCCTGATCTCGGCCAGGGGCAACACGCCTTCGATCCGCCCCTCCCGTTCCGCCAGCAGAAAATGGGTGCGATGGCCAAAGGCACGCTCCAACACCTCCTTCCATCCAATGCGGTGGAAGAAGGTGGCGCTTGGCTCCGCCAGCACGAAGGCATCCCAGGCGGCGGCATCCTGAGGCCGGGCGGCACGAACGACAACGCTCATTTCGCCAGCTCGTCAGCGTAGACCTGGTCGGCGCGGCCCCAGCGGAAGTCAGAACACAGGCGCACCAGCTTGGCCTCCATGCGCGACAGATTCACATAGTGGCGAAAGCGGCTTTTCAGCGGCACGCCTGGAATACGGGGCTGGCCCGGGTCCACTTCCCAGGGATGGAAGTAGAACATGGCGGGGCGCCGGTCCCGTCTGTTCACTTGGCCGATCAACCAGCGGGAAACCGCATAGGGCATCAGGCGGAAATACCCGCCCCCGGCGGCAGGGAGATTGCGCCCGTGCCAATCCACCGTGGTGGGCGGCACTTCCAGCAGGGCGGGGCAGCGTTCCGGACGGTAGGGGAAACGCGGTGCGTCGGGCATGCCATAGTGGTCATGGGTGATGGGATAGATGCTGGAGCTGTACTGGTGCCCCGTTTCGGCCAATACGTCCAAGGCCCAGAGATTCCGGTGGCCAATGGAGAAGCTGGGGGCCCTGTAGCCCCGCACCCTGACGCCGCCGATGTCCTCCAGCAGGGCCTTGGCCCGGGTCACGTCGGCGCGGAACTCGGCTTGGCTGAGATGGCTGGCGCGTTGATGACTATGGCCGTGGCTGGCAAGTTCATGACCATGGTCGACGATGGCCCGCACCACCTGGGGGTAGCGCTCTGCGATCCACCCCAGGGTGAAGAAGGTGGCCTTCACGCCATGCCGGTCGAACAGGGCCAGAACACGCTCCACATTGTCCTCCACCCGGCAGGGCCAGGTGTCCCAATCCTCCCGGGCAATGGTGCGTTCGAAGGCACCTACCTGGAAGTAGTCCTCCACATCCACACTCATCACGTTGGTGATCGGCTGGTCATCCATGGTGGCGTGATGAGCAGTGCAATGACGCCGCCGCGTCACTCGCTTTCCTGGGCCGAGGTCACGGTGTAGAGCACCTTGCGCACCATCGGCACCAATCTGTTCAACGTCCGTTCTATCGCCTCCAGACGAACATCCAGATCTTCCGGCAGCCCGCCACTCGCGGCCAAGACGGCCGGCGCCACGACCTGCCCCCCGGCCGGGATGACGGGGGCGGGATGATGCATGGGCAGCTGGTGATGGACTTCCTGCTGCAGATCGCCGATGACTTCCTGCACCGCGGCCGCATCCAGATGCTTTCTTTCCTCCAGATAACCAAACAACATGAGCCGATCACACAGGGTATTGATGCGGCGGGGTACCCCGCCGGAAAACTGGAAAATGCCGTCGAAGGCATCCTCGGAGAAGGACGGCTCCCCCTGCCATCCCACGGTGGTCAGGCGATGCATGATGTATTGCACCGTCTCGGCGCGATCCAGGGGGCCCAGATGATAGGAGGCGATGACGCGTTGCCGCAGTTGCAGCATCTCTGGGCTTTGGATGGTGTCCCTGAACTCCGGCTGCCCCAGCAGGAAACTCTGCAACAAGGGCTTGTCACCCTCGTGGAAGTTGGAAAGCATGCGCAGCTCTTCCACCGCCCGCGGGTCCAGGTTCTGGGCCTCGTCCACGATCAGCAGGGGGCGCCGGTTCTGACGCACGGCCAGGCGCAGGTAATCCTCCAAGGCTTTCAGAAGAGCGGACTTGGAAATCCCCTCCGCCTGGAGGCCAAACGCCATGGCCACGCTGCGCAGGGTGTCATCCGCCCCCAACTGGGTGCTCACCAATTGGGCGATGAGGAAATTGCCGTTTTCCAGCTTGCGCAACAGGCTTTTGACCAACATGGTCTTGCCCGCCCCCACGTCACCGGTAATGACGATGAACCCCTCCCCCAGGGACAGCCCATATTCGAGATAGGCAAAGGCCCGCTTGTGGCCCCGGCTGGCGAAGAAAAAGCGCGGGTCGGGATTGAGCTGAAAAGGCTTGTCGCGGAGGTGGTAGTAGCTCTCGTACATGGTCAGAAACTCATGTTAAGTCGGGCAGCCACGGAATTTTCCGCATAGTCGCCAGTAGGCAGGTTGGATTGGCGTTCCTGGTGACGAACTTCCAAGCTACCTGTCAATTTGGGCTGGAAACGCTTGGTCGCTACCAGACTGATATTCCACAGATCGTCGTTACGTCCGGTACCGGACTCCTCGACACGCGATAGCCCACCGGTCAGAGACAACGTTGTATTTGCAACCGGCGTCAGACTCCATGTGGCCCTCACGCCATTCGTCGTATCATTTTTACCGCTGGTCTGAAACTCACGGCGGTTGCTGTACAGACTCAGAGACCATGTGTTGCGGCGCAAGTTATAGCTGACGGTGCCAATCAAGTTTTTTGAAACGTAAGTTTCATTACTCTGAGTCTGGCTATAAGCATTCAACGTACGGACCAGCGTGCAGTTCACCGGATCAGATGGCGGGCTTCCGTAGGGGGTGAATTCGGTACCACTGGGGCATGAGTACTCGTCCACGCTGCCGAGATAGTTCAGGAATTGTTGCTGATAGGTGGTCAAGTCATCCTGATAGCGCAGGTTCCAGTTGGAATGGCGTGTTCGATGGGCCAGTCCCAACGAGTACGTGCGCCCGTACGCCCGCTGGCCGGCAGAGGCAGTAACAGTGGTACGGAGCGTGGGTTTTGCCGTGACATTCCCACTTAAAAAGTCACCATTGTCGGACTTGTTGTACAGCATATCCATGGATAGCTGCCGACTGGGTGTGTAGGACATCCCCACGCCATAGTACGAGTAGTCCCGCACCCTGTTTGTTACACCGGGGTAATTGTTTTTTTCCATGCCTGCCTGGGCCAACAGCCCAAATTTTTGGGTCAGCTGGTAACGTGCATTGGCGCTGGCGCGCTCACTGCTGGTGTCTGCAACAGCTGAATTGTTGTTTTCCGTATTCGAATAATTGGCGCCCCAGGTCAACGGATAGAGATAGTTACCGCTCACCGCATTCAGTGTGTAACGCGTGGTATTGGTGTCGGTATACGTGGAATCTCCGATAAAGACGCCATCCTGCGCGACCCTGGCCTCTATGGTGGCCACCGACCCGAATCGGTGCTTGAGGTAAGGACTGATCGAATAGGAACCTACGGCGGTGGTATTACCGATACCCACAGGGTCTCCCAAGCCCACGCCGCCAGCCAGGGAATTAAGCTCATGGGAGATGCGGGCGCTCGCATCGATGAAAAACCATTCCTCCAGCAATTCGGCATTTGCACGCCCATTCAGGGAATGGCGTAGCTTGTTGCTATTCGAGCCCTCCGCATAAATCAGCCCCTGCAGGCTGTAATCAGCCTGGACCTTGAGCCGCGCCCCCTGTCGTTGCAAGGAAAAACGTGGGGTGACCTCAGTTATCCATTCAGATTGTTCTGCGCCAGACCCCGCCAAGTTCACGTTGTCTGTATAACGCTCACTCAGTGAAATCCCAGACGTAAACTTCCAATCCCCCGCCCAGGCCACCACGGGGAAAAGCAGGCACAACAAAAAAAAAGTTCGCTTACTGCTTGCCGTATTCGCCATAACTTCCATAGCCGTAGCCGTAACCATAACCGTAGTAATCCCCCCCCATGGCACGACTGGGTGCCTTGTTCAGAACAAGGCCTACGGACGGGTGTTCAGCCAAATGGGACAGGGCCTCGCGCACGGCTTCCTGGGGTGTGCGCTCCGCTTCCACCACAAACACCACTTGCCCCATATAGCTCGCCAACACCGAGGCCTCGCTCGTGGAGAGCAGCGGCGGGGTATCGAATATCACAATCCGGTCTGGGTAGCGGGTCGCGATATCGTTGACGAAGGAGCGCATGGCCGAACTGGCCAGCAACTCGGTGCTGTGCGCGATAGCCCTGCCAGGAGGCAGTACGGTCAGCTTGGCAATATCCGTCTTGATCAGCACATCGGACAGCGGGATGGAAGGGTCCAACAACACGTCCGTGAGCCCCCGGTCTCCTCGCAAGCCCAGATATTTCATGATGGCCGTCTTGGTCACATCCGCATCCACCAGCAGGACGGTGTTTTCCATCTCGGTCGCCATACTGATCGCCAGGTTGATGGCCGTGAAGGACTTGCCTTCCCCCGGAAGGGAGCTGGTCACCATGATCATGTTGCCATTGTGCAACGGTGGCGTGTCCCCATGGCCGAAGGCGTTGACCAGCAAGGGGCGTTTGATCAAACGGTATTCTTCTGCAATCCGGCTACGCCCCCCCTCCGGGGTCAGGGCCCCCATCTGCCGTAATAGCGCCAGATTGACGGAGCCCTTCTGGCTCAGGAGGGTCGGGGGACCGTCGTCCATGCCACTGACATTCTGGTGACGTGTAGCCGGGGACTCCGGTGCTATTCCAAAAGATGCCTCGACCCGGCTGATGGAGTCCTCGATCAGGCTGCGACCATCCTGTCCTGTATCCAGACCGCTGGGGGCAGGAGGCGGAGAGGGTTGACCGATCTTGCCGGCCGCGCGTTCGATGATGCTCATATCACCCCCTCATCAAGAAGCCTGGGATACAAACAGGTAATAGACGAGCTGGGCCAGGTATGCGCCCAGCAGAGCCGCCAGCGCCAAGGCGAAGCCAATGCTCATGCGTCGCGCGTGGTGCCGCATGGCGTCTGTCTCCACCCGGGTCACCATGCCCAAAACGGGGTAGGAAGTGAGCTCCTGCAACTGACGACGTCCGCCGACCGTCGGTCGCAGTTGCCCCAACAGGAAGGCAAAGGCAACCCCGACACCCAGCCCCCCCAGAGGGACCAGCGACACCAACAAGGGACGGTTCGGCCAAGCAGGTTTTGTGGGAACCCGGGGGGGATCCACGACCTTGAATTCCACCGTGTCGGTCTTGCTTTCCACCTCGCTGGAAATCGACGCGGTTTCCCGGCGCTTCAGGAACTGTGCGTAATTGTCTCTAAGCACCTCGTAGTCCCTGGTCAGCTGGGTATATTCAGCTTCGATTTGGGGTATCCGATCCACTGCCTGCATCAATTCGGCGCGCTTTTTCTGCAATTGGGCCACCCGCGCCCGCAAGGAGGCAGCGTTGGCATCCGCTTCGGCGATGGCGACGGTCAACTGCTGGTAGATGGGGTTTTGCGCCTTCATGGCTGCGGGTGATTGAGAGGCCTGGACCTGCTTTTGCTCCTGCTTTTTTTGTTCCTCGATACGCGCGATCAGCTGCTTGGTCCGCGCAATTTCCGGATGCAGATCGGTGTAGCGCAAGCGCAGGTTATCCAACTGTGTCTGCAGTGCGGCAATGCGGCCATCCAAGGCGGTGGTGCCGGGCGTAACCGGGTTCATGGGCGTCGTAACGGTTTCTTCCTGGGATTCCAGTTGAGATTGCAGCTGCTTCTTGCGATTCAGCGCTTCCTCCAAGTCAACCTTGGCCTGCTCCAGGCTTGCGTTCACCGCCCCCACCTTCGCGTAATAATCTCCTCCCTGGCCAGGCAATGAGCCCACGTGGCGGCGCTTGAATTCTTCCAGTGCCTTCTCTTTTTCCAGAAGCTTGGCCTCGTAGTTCTTGAGTTGATCGTCAATGAACTTCTGGCTCGATGACAAATCCTTTCGGGCCCCCCCCAGGCTGCTCTCCGTAAAAATGGTGAGCAGGGACTGCACCACCCGCTTGGCCAGGTCCGGATTGGAGTGCTGAAAGGAGATCGTGTAAAGGTTCTCGCGATCGGTGCCTTGCAACGAGATACTCGACTCCAATTGCCTATACAGCTCCTCTTGCTGCTTGGGTGTCTTGGCGCGCAAATCCAAGTCGGTCATCCGTGCGACTTTTTCAAGATTGGGCCTGCTCATCAGGGTTCGCGTGATCATGGAGAGCTGCTGCCCCACGTTGGGCTGGACCGCCAGGCCCGACAGCAAGGGCCGCAACAGGGATTGTGTGTCCACATAGACCCGGGCTTGCGCCTGATACTGGTTTTCCAGGAGATAGACCCATACCCAGCCCACAAGGGAGACGATCCACGCAACCACCAGGACCATCATGCGCCTGCGCCATACCTCCCGGATATAACCCAGTATCTGTTCAACGGCCTCATTCATCCCCCAGCCTCCCTTTCATGGATCCTCTCGCGCAGGCTCAGAAAAAGCTTTCCGGGATGATGAGCAAATCGCCTGGCCGCATCTCTACGTTGGCGGAGATATCCCCGTCCTTCACCAAATCTTCCAGACGGACGGAGAACTGCTGGGGCTTGCCATCGACGACGCGCAGAATGCTGGCCTTGTTTCCTGCCGCGAAATCCGACAGCCCGCCCACGGCGATCATCACGTCCACCAGAGACATGTTTTCCCGATACACCAGGGTCTGGGGCTTGGCGGCCTGACCCAAGACGCGGATTTGCTGGCTGTAAGGCCCAACCCCTCCGGCCACGATGACCGTCACCACTGGGTCCTGAATATATCGCGACAGAATTTTTTCGATTTCGCGCGCCAGTTGAGTGGGGGTTTTGCCACTGGCGGGCAGATCCTCAACCAGGTTCATGGTCATCTTGCCATCCGGCCGAATCGGGAAACTGCCGGAGACTTCCGGATTCCCCCAGACAAACACATTGACCGAATCCCCCGGCCCCAACAGATACATCCAATCGGAGGTATCGGTGGACTTCGCCGGAGCCGGCGGATAAACCGGCGCATTGGAGCAGGCGGCAAGCATGCTCACCAACATCAAAGGCAGCAGATAGCGTTTCATTTTTTGTTCTCCCACTACGATCAATAAGCCGTCGGATTATGCCACAGGGCGTTTGTCGGTATTTTTTTCGGAAACTTTAACCGGAGGGGCGCGCAGGGCTCATTGCGCTTAACCTGCTTGTCGATCAAGGCACCCCAATTTCCTGAATCAGGGCAAGACAAACCGACAGACTGCGCAACGGCTTGGCGATACGTTCCCCGGCCCTCCAGACGCCCGCATCAAGGCAACTCAGTCCAGCCAGCGAATCAGGTAATAAAGCCTGAACCCCTCGGAAGACCTGGAAGGGCCGGACGCCACGGCGGCGTAATAACCTGCTTCCGGGCGCGATGCGGCACGAGCCTCGGACTCGCTGGCATATTCCCTAACACATCCTTCTGGAAAGCGCCTGCGCCCTCTTTTGGGGGCATAAATCACCACGTGCCGGGTCTTGACCACGCCCGACCCGGGGTCGGAAATCAGGCTGGCTATGGCCTCTGCCACAGGCAGCGCCCTCAGTTCAGTTTGTTGCCGGGAGGCGGAACAAACTGGAGCGGCTGGGCGGTGGGTGTTTCATCCGCATAGTGGGGCCGTTCGTTGCGGGACATCCCCAATGCCTCGGCCAGCTCACCCTCCCGGCAGGAAATCAGGCCCAGACACATGCGGATATTCTCCACCGTCTCAGGGGACAGGGGGCTGGGATTGCCATCCCGGGGCGCCGTATCCCGCACGATGGAAGTCAGTGTTTTGCGCATGGCGCGCATGATTTGTTGCTCCTTGACCAACTTCGCGTCGCTCATGGCCCGTCCTCGGTTCATGTTTATTCAATGTGACCATTGTCCCCGGCCCAAGGACCGAGGGTCAACCATACTCAAATCAAGGGTTTGAGAAGCGCGGCACTCATGCGCCTATCGGTTTTTTTGACTGCCCATGTCGGTCGCTCAAGTAAAATTTCCGTCTGCCGATAACCGGTACAACATCCATCTTGGTTGGCATCATGAACTTCAAGCAGACACTCCTTGCCACAACCCTGGCCGCCGGCTTGGCCGGCTGCGCCACCAACGGCGACCCCAGCGACCCGCTGGAGCCTTTGAACCGTGGCATCCACAGCTTCAACGAAAGCGTGGACAAAGCCGTCATCAAGCCGGTGGCCCAGGGCTATGACACGGTGGTGCCCGGCTTCGCCAAGACGGGGGTGCGCAATTTCTTCTCTAACCTCAATGATGTCACTGTCCTGGCCAATGACATTCTCCAGTTGAAACTGGAACACAGCGCCTCCGACTTTCTACGCCTGAGCATCAATAGCACTTTCGGCTTCTTCGGCCTCTTGGACATCGCCACCGAGATGGGGCTGCGTAAGCGCAACGAAGATTTCGGCCAGACCTTGGGGTATTGGGGTGTGGGCACCGGTCCCTATCTGGTGTTGCCCTTCCTCGGCCCCAGCACCTTCCGCGATACTCTGGGCTACGTGGTGGATACCGAATATACCGACCTGGTGCGGCTGCATGAGCATGTCCCCACCCGCAACCCCACCCTGGCTTTGCGTGTCGTGAGCCGCCGAGCCGATTTGCTGGAGGCCAAGGAGGCCGTGGATCAGGCCGCCCTGGACGGTTATGAATTCATGCGCGACTTCTACCTGGAGCGCCGCAAAAGCCTGATCCACGACGGCAAACCGCCCGAAGAAAAATTCTGATGAACAAAGCCTTCATCCGGGAAGATGGGCCGGAGGAAGAAGAAGAGGAAGCGGGCACGCCACCACTTCCCGCAGGCGGCAAAAACTACATGACCCCCGCCGGCCATGCCCGCATGCAGGCCGAACTCCTCCATCTGGTGAAGACGGAACGGCCCGAGGTGGTCAACGTGGTCTCCTGGGCCGCGGGTAACGGCGACCGTTCCGAGAACGGCGACTATATCTACGGCAAGAAACGCCTGCGGGAAATCGATCGCCGCATCCGTTTCCTCACCAAGCGCCTGGAAAACTGCGTCGTCGTGGATCCGCACATGCAGGAGAACACGGATCGCGTGTTCTTCGGCGCCACGGTCACCGTCCTGGACGAGGATGGCGTCGAGAACACCTATAGCATCGTGGGCGTGGACGAGGCCGATCCCGGCCGGGGGCGTATCTCCTGGATATCCCCCCTTGCCCGTGCCCTGCTCAAGTCCCGCCCCGGCGATACCGTACGGTTTCAGGCGCCGGGGGGCGCGCGGGAATTGGAGATCATCGCCGTCGTCTATCGGGAACTTGACTGAATCCACCACTCACGGACGAACATCATCCGCTAACATGCCAAAAACCTGAGAGGAGAAGACCTGACATGACCGCCATCCGTGTGCTGCTGGTTGATGACCATCCCCTCCTGCGCTTGGGCGTGCGCCGCTCCATCGAAAATGAAGAAGGATTTACGGTGGCCGGCGAGTGCGAGGACCTGGCCTCCACCCGTTCCTGGCTTGCGGCTGGTGGTCAGGCGGACGTGGTCATTCTGGACCGCAGCCTGCCGGACGGCGACGGCCTGGAAGTCATGCCCGAGCTCAAAGCCGCCGGCATGAAGGTCATCGTCCTCACCGTGGAAGACGGCGACGAGGAGATCCGCGCCGCCATCGACGCCGGCGTGGACGGCTATCTGCTCAAGTCCTCCGACAGCGAGCAGATCACCCATGCCATCGGCATCGTCCTCCAGGATGCCGGCGCCTTCCCCCCCCAGGTGGTGCAGAAGCTCACCCGCAGCACCGGCGAGGACCCCCTGGCCAAGCTCTCCACCCGGGAACTGGAGATTGCCGAATACGTGGCCCAGGGCTATAGCAACAAGGTGATCGGCGCCAAGCTCAATCTGTCCGACAACACCGTGCGCAATCACCTGGCCAACATCATGCAGAAGCTGAACTTCCACAACCGGGTTCAGGTGGCGACACTGGTATTGCAGCACTTGAAGAAAACCAAGCGGGTGTAGTACCCGCCACCGCCTTTTCTTCCCCCCGGGACGACCTCCCGGGCGCTGGTAAAATCGCCAAGCCCCATTACCTGAGTCATGCCCGTGGATTTCATGCTCCTGTTCAAAGCCCTCATTCTCGGCGTCGTCGAGGGCCTCACCGAATTCCTGCCCATCTCCAGCACCGGCCACCTGATCCTGGTGGGGGATCTGCTCGACTTCAACGATGACAAGGGCAAGGTGTTCGAGGTGGCCATCCAGACCGGGGCCATCATGGCGGTGGTGTGGGACTACCGGGTGAAGTTCGGCGCCGTGGCCCGGGGCCTGCCGGGCGACCCCATGGCGCGACGGTTCTTGCTCAATCTGTTCCTGGCCTTCGTGCCCATCGCCGCCCTGGGGCTGCTGTTCGGCAAGGTCATCAAGGCACACCTGTTCGCGCCCGTGCCCGTGGCCCTGGCCTTCATCATCGGCGGCCTGGTGATCTTCTGGGCGGAACGGCGCAAGCATGTGGTCCGGGTACTGGAGGTGGACGACCTGCAATGGCAGGATGCCCTGAAACTGGGCTTCGCCCAGTGCTTGGCCCTGATCCCGGGCACCTCCCGCTCCGGCGCCACCATCATCGGCGGCCTGTTCATCGGCCTGTCCCGCAAGGCGGCGGCGGAGTTCTCCTTCTTCCTGGCGGTGCCTACCCTGGGCATGGCCACCCTGTACGACCTGGTAAAGCACCGGGACCTGCTGTCCTGGTCGGACCTGCCCATGTTCGCCGTGGGTTTCGTGGCCGCCTTCATCAGCGCGGCCCTGGCGGTGCGGGTGTTCATCCGCTACGTGGCCAGCCACGACTTCACCCTGTTCGTGATCTACCGCATCGTCTTCGGCGTGGTGGTATTGATCACGGCCTACACCGGCCTGGTGAACTGGACGGTGCATTGACACCGCCCAGTTGCCGGTCAAGCGCCATCAGGCGGTGATGCCCGCGCCGGCAAGGCGGGTGATCTCCGCCAACAGGTCCTCTTCCTGATAAGGCTTGCCCATGTAGGCGTTCACCCCCAGCTCCAGTGCGTGGTCCCGGTGTTTGTCGGCGGTGCGGGAGGTGATCATGATGATGGGCAAATCGGCCAGGCGAGGGGTATTGCGCACGTGCTGGGTGACCTCGAAGCCATCCATGCGGGGCATCTCGATGTCCAGCAGCATGACCGCCGGCAGTTCGTCCTCCAGCATTTCCAGGGCCTCGACGCCATCCCTGGCGGTCCTGACCCGGTAGCCTTCCCGTTGCAGAAAGCGGCTGGTGATCTTGCGCACGGTGAGGGAATCGTCCACCACCATCACCAGCGGCGCCTGTTCTGCCTCGGACGCTTCTTCCACAGAGGTGAACCGGGGCGCCCGTTCCGCCAGCTGGAAGGGGTTGAGGATGAGGGCCACGCGGCCGTCACCCAGCACGGTGGCTCCGCTGATGCCGGCGATCCGCGCCAGCTGAGGGCCGATGGGCTTCACCACCGCTTCGAAGTTGCCTTCCAGTGCATCCACCCGCAAGGCCAGGCGGTTCTCGCCCGCCCGCAGCAACAGTACGGTGCGGAAACGGCTCTCGGTGGGCTGTGGCTTGCGCTCCACCAGTTCCGCCAGGGTACGCAGGGGGAAACGTTCACCGTCCAGATCCAGATAGCCCTGTTCGTGCAGTCCGTGCATCTGCTCGGCCTTCACCTCCCGTACCAGGGAAACCAGGTTGGCGGGCAGGGCCCAGGTCTGGCCACCCGCCCGGGCCAGTACCACCTGGGTCAGGGCCAGGGTGAGGGGCAGGCGAATGGTGAAGCGGGTGCCTTGCCCCGGCGCGCTCTCCATCCGCACCCGACCGCCGATACCGGCGATCTCGTTCTTCACCACGTCCAGGCCCACACCCCGGCCGGCCAGCTCGGTCACCACCTGGGCGGTGGAGAAGCCTGAGCGGAACAAAAAGGTCTCCACCTGCTCCGGGGTGATGTCCTGATCCGGCTCCAGCCAACCCAGTTCAACGGCCCGGGCCCGTACCGCCGCCTCGTTCACGCCAGCGCCGTCATCCGACAGGATCAGCACGATTTCGTTGCCCTCCTGACGGGCGGTCAGGCGGATCTCGCCGTATTCCGGCTTGCCCGCGGCCTCCCGTACGCTCGGCGGTTCCACGCCGTGGGCCACGGCGTTGCGCACCAGGTGTTCCAGGGGGGCGGCGATCTTGTCCAGCACGGCCCGGTCCAACTCGGTCTGGCCGCCTTCCAGTTCCAGCTGGGCGCGGCGCCCCGTCTCCTTGGCGGACTGGCGCACGATGCGATAGAGCCGTTCCGCCAGGGTGTTCAGAGGCACCATGCGCATATGCATGAGCTCCTGCTGAAGTGTGCGAGCCATGCGGGATTGCTGGATGAGGGCGGTGTCCGCCTCCGCAAGACCGGACAGCAGGTTGTCCCGGGCGGTGGACACGTCGTTGACGCTTTCCGCCAGCTGGCGGGTCAGTTCCTGCAAGCGGGAGAAGCGGTCGAACTCCAGGGGATCGAACTGGCCCGCGTCCATTTGGGACAGCCGGGAGTGCATCTGGGATTCCGCCTGGATCTCCAGTTCCCGCAGCTGGGAACGCAGGCGATCCACGTTGGCGGCAAGCTCCTGGGCGGTTTGTTTGTAGCCGTTGAGCACGTTCTCGATCCGCGCCCGGGCGATGGACACCTCGCCCGCCTCGTTGAGCAGGGTGTCCAGCACATCCGATTTGAGGCGCAGGGCCTGACGCAAGCGAAGTTCCTTTTCAAGGTCCACCTTTGGCGCCGGGGCAGGCAGGGGCATGGAGGGGACGATGGGTGGGGCGGATGCCGCCGGCGCGGCCACGCCTTCTTGTCGCTCAGGCGCGGAGGGGGGCTGGGACCCTGCTTTGAGACGCGCCACCATGTCGTGGACCTGGTCGTATACCTCTTCCAGGTGGTCAAGGAATTCCGTGGAGGCGATGCCGTCCTGCCGCTCCATGACCTGGGTTTCCATACCATGGACCCGTTCACCCAGGACCATGGCCCCGGCCATGCGCGCCGCTCCCTTGAAGGTATGCAGCACCCGCTTCAGTTCATCGCCGATATGGGCGGCCTGTGGCTGGGCACGCCAGTTGCGCAGGGCCTCGCCGATGCGCGGCAGCAACTCGTCCGCTTCTTCCAGGAAGATGGGCAGCAGTTGCTCGTCCAGCTCGTCCTGGGCGGGGGGCATCTCCATGGTGGGGTCCTTGGCGGCCGCCACCGGATCGGGCATGTGTGCCAGCGCCGCCTGCACCTCTCTTTCGAGCTCCGCCTCCTCCGCGGCGACATCGGCGGCGGCCGGGGCCGAAGGCCCCGGCCTGAGCCGCTCCACCTGGTCGTAGATGTGGTCGTATTCCTCTTCCAGGCCGTCGAGATAGGCATCCGTCACCTGACCCACCCGCTCCATGACCCGGGTTTCCATGCCATGGACCCGTTCACCCAAGGCCCTGGCCCCGGCCATGCGCGCCGATCCCTTGAGGGTATGCAGCACCCGCTTCAGTTCATCGCCGATATGGGCGGCCTGTGGCTGGACACGCCAGTTGCGCAGGGCCTCGCCGATGCGCGGCAGTAATTCATCCGCTTCTTCCAGGAAGATGGGCAGCAGTTGCTCGTCCAGCTCGTCCTGGGCGGGGGGCTCCGGCGCGGCCGCTTCCTGGGCTGGCGCGGAAGGGGGCACCTCTTCGGGTTGGGGCGCCACGTAGCCTTTCAAGCGGGCCAGGATCTCCGGCACCTTCACCAAAGGTTGCGGGAAGCGCCGCGCGAGAATTTCCTTGAATCCGCCGGACAGTTCGCCAATGACGTCTTCCAGGCCCGCCACCACGTCCCCCGGCAGGGCCATGGTCTTGTCCGGCCACGCCCCGCACCAGCGCTCCACGGCATGGGCGGCCTCGGCGATGGGCGTGAATCCGGTGGTGCGCGAAATACCCGCCAGGGTGTGGCTCGCGCGGATGAAGGCCTCCCAGGCAGCCGGGCGGTGGGCCCGGGCGATTTCCGCCAGGGCGATGGCCATGTCCTGGAGGCGCTGGGCGGCTTCCCCGGTAAATACCTGGAACAGTTCGGCAGGCAGGAGATGGCCGTCCAGATCCACGTTTTCCTCGATCTGGGGATGCTCCTCCGAGGGGGTGTTTTCGCCGACGGTCGTGGAAGATTCCGCCGACGCGCCGGCATCAGGCTTTGGGGGCGCTGCGCCTGCGCTTGTTTCCTGCCGGGGGAGGTCTTCGCCCCGCAGACGTCTAGCGGTGGCGATCAGGCGTCCCGATTCCACTTTTGCATGGCCTTGTTCCTCCAGGTCCGTCACCCAGACCTGGAAGGCATTGCCTGCCTCTTCCAGGAAGGTAAGCATCTCCGCCGTCGGGGTACGCTCGTCCCGCAGCCATTGATTCAGTGTCTGCTCGATCTCCCAGGCCAGTTCGGCCAGGTCCATGAGACCCACCATGCGGCCGCTGCCCTTGAGGGTATGGAAGCCCCGCCGTACCACGGTGAAGGCCTCGTTGTCGTAGGGACTGACCTGGAGACGGGAAACCTGAACTGCGATGGTGGCCAGCACCTCGTTGGCTTCCTCGATGTAGGTTTCCAGCAGTTCCCGGTCCACCACCTCGCTTGAGGAAGCGGCCAGACGTTGGATCTCGGCGCTGGGTACCAGCTTGGCCGGCCCCGTCTCCATGATGGGGGCGGCCGTGTCGCCTGCCTGCTCTGGGGGGCTCGCCAAGGCTTTCATGAGGTTGTCGGCCTGGGCCCGCAGGTTGCCGTCACCCACCAGTTCCGCGTCCCGGGCCAGGGTAGCCAGGTCCGTCTTGAGCTTGGCCAGGCCGGCTTCGTCCCGGCCGCCAGCCATCCACTGGGCCACGGCCTCCTGCAAGCGCGCGGCCTCCTCCCGGGCCTGGACCTCCACGGACTTCTCCTTGGGCTGGGCCTTGGCCTCGGGTGTCGCCAGCAGACGCTTCATGGCCGTGGGATCGTCGCGGCCATAGCGCAGGGCATCCACATAGAGCCCCAGGGTGGACAGGGCCTCCGCCACCCAGTTGAGGTTTTCGGGGGGAATCTGCATGTCCACTTCGTTGAAGTGGCCGATGCGGGTCATGGCCTCCCGCACCAACTCGGCGGCCACATCCAGTTGCAGGATGTTGAATGCGCCCAGTATCTGCTTGAGCAGCGCAGGCACCTTGGGGAGACCGCCCCGGTCCTGTTCGTTGCGGAAGAACTTGTCCAGTATCTCTTCCATCTGGTGCAGATTGGCCTGGATCTCGTGGGTCACCTGGGCCAACAGCAGCTTCTCCTGGGCCGCCTTGGAAATTTCGTCCAGCAGATCCACCTGGGGAATGCTGGCGAGGTTGAAGCCGGGGTCGATAGCGGCCTGCACCCGCATGGTCTGGGTATCGACCTGGCGCGCGAATTCGTCGCCCAGGGACTCGAAATGATCCGCGGCGTTCTGTCCCAGCAACAGGGCCGTGGCCATTTCCACCTGCAAGGCTTCGTTGTGGCTGGCATCCCCCACACCCGGCATGCGCTTGGCCACGGCCTGGATCATGCGGGCCAGATCCTTCATGGCCTGGTTGGGCAGGCGCACCGATGCCTCGAACACCCCTGTGGCGGCCTGTTGGAAGGGCTCCAGGCTTTCCATCCGGCCGCCACAGTAGCGGATCCAGTGGTCCTTGGCCTGGCTCAGGTTGTCCTTGAGACTGGCGATGAAGGGCAACTGCTCCTCGTTGGGGCCGGCCGCGGCGGCAGGCAGGTAGCGCCCCAACCGGAAAAGTTCGTGCACCTCGGCGGCACGTCCGCTGGGTGCCTTGTCCAGGGCCACGTAATACAGCACGTCCCGGAACAGACGTTCCGCCAATTGCATGGAGCCCTCCATGAGGCGGCGCATCTGCAGGTCGATACGACCGCACAGGCGCTTGATCCAGAGATCCGCCGGTATGCCGTCCCGGCGCAGGGCGTCCATGAGGCCCGCCGTGGCCCACCAGAATGCGTACTGGGTGGAACCCGGCGCCAGGCTCTCCACCTTGCGCACCGCCTGATCCATCAGCAGCAGGCCGGCCATGGGGTCCTTGTTCTGGAGCAACTGCAACAGGCCCCGCTGGTAGCCGGCCCGGGCGGCCCGCAGGGCGTGGGCCCTGGCCGCTTCATCCAGAGATGGCTCGGCCGCCCGTTTGGGCGGCCGGACATCGGTATTGGGAAAGAAGAGCTCGCTGGGAGGCGGGGCCTCGCCCCCGCGCTGCATCACCACCGCCCGGTAAACCGGCGCCAGCTTCAATTCCGTATGGGCCGCCCCGGCCATCAGGCCATCCAGGTAGCCTCTGAGGGCATCGATGGCGGCCATGGCCACCTGGGCCGAGTCCTGGGTACGCAATGCAAGCTGTTTGGACATCTCGTCCAGCAGCTGCTCCGTGGCGGCAGTGAGCAGGGAAACCCCCTGCATATCCACGATCTGCAAGGCGCCATAAACCTGATGTAGATGGGCAACCGCCGCCTTCAGGGGGTTCAGGTCTTCACCGTTCCAGCCCTCCAGGGCCTGCCGGGCCGCCGCCAGGGCATTGTCCAGCTCCCCTTTGACCCAGGTGAGCGGGCCGATGTCGAAGTCATCCAGGTCCGTGTTCATTGCGGGTTCCCCCTTCTGGTCATCACAGCTTGAAGCCGGATACCGACACCTTCAATTCATCCGACAACATGGCCAGCCGGGCCACGGCTTCCGCGCTTCGGCGGGTGCGCTCGGAGGTCTGCTCGGTCACGCCCAGGATCTGTTCCATGTTGGCCACCACCTGCTCGGCGGTTCTGGCCTGGCTGCGGGTGGCGTCGGAGATGTTCTGGATGAGCCGCGCCAGCTGGTCCGACACGGATTCGATTTCCGCCAGGGAGACGCCCGCTGCGTCGGAACGGGCCGCGCCCTGGACCACCCCCTGGGTGGAAGCCTCCATGGCGTTCACTGCGTCCTGGGTGTCGCTCTGGATGGTCTTGACGATGGTGCCGATGCGCCGGGTGGCCTGGGCGGAGCGTTCCGCCAGACGCTGCACTTCTTCCGCCACCACGGAAAAGCCCCGGCCCGCCTCGCCGGCCGCCGCCGCCTGAATGGCTGCATTCAGGGCCAGCACGTTGGTCTGCTCGGTGATGTCGGAGATCAGGTCCACGATCTCGCCGATTTCCTGGGAGGATTCCCCCAAGCGCTTGATGCGTTTGGAGGTTTCCTGAATCTGGTCGCGGATGACGTTCATGCCGGCGATGGCGTCCCGCACCGCGTCGCCGCCCCGGCGGGCGGTGATGAGGGATTGCTCCGCCACGCCGGCAGATTCGGCGGCGTTTTCCGAGACCTGCACGATGGAACGGGACATCTCTTGCACGGCCTGGGTGGTTTCGGCGATCTGCCTGGCCTGGAGTTCCGAGTCTTTGAGCAGCTCCTCCGCGTTGACGCGGGCCTCGGCGGAGGAGTCAGCCACCTGCTCGGCCGCCCGGTTGATGCCCTGCACCAGGGTACGCAGTTCCTCGATGGCGAAGTTGACCGAGTCGGCGATGGCACCGGTGATGTCCTCCGTCACCGTGGCCTGCACCGTCAGGTCGCCTTCCGCCAGGTCTCCCATCTCGTTCAGCAGGCGCAGAATGGCGTCCTGGTTGCGGCGGTTCTCCTGGGCGGCCTCCTGGGCGCGGCGCTGGGCCTCGCGCACGTTGAGTATGCCCAGGGCCAGCAGGGCGGCCAGGGCGATCAGGGCGAACACCACGGCGAACAGCAGGGTGGTGCCGGTCCCCAGCCCCTGATACCGGGCCGTGAGGGCCTGGGTCATGGCCAGCAGCTGTTCCGACTCGTCGAACAGTTCCCGGGCGGCCCGCTTGGCCTCCACCAGTTGCGCCATGTTCTTCAGTACGTTGTTCACCTGGGCTTCGAAGCCGGCGAACACCTCCTGCAATTCCAGCAGCTTGTCCCGGGCGTTGGCGTCGCTCACCGCCGCCAGGCCCAGGGTGGCGCTGCCCCTGAGCATGCCGTCCAGCACCTCGCGGAAGGTGCGCGCATCCTGGGCCAGCTGATAGGCCGTTTCCGGGTTGATCACGTCGGAGGACAGCAGGGCGTTGGCGTTCTTGGCCATGCGCTGGGTCCACAGGGACTGTTGATTGGCGAAAGACCACTGTTTTGACCCGCTGGGCAGGAGGGAGGCCACCTGTTCGGTGAGATCCAGCAATTCGGTGTTGCGCCGGTTGATTTCCGTCAGGGACCGGCCCAGGCTCACCAACAGGGCCTGCTGTCCACTGATGGACTCGATGTTTTTCCTGGATTTCTCCCAGCGTTGCTTCAGGGCGGCCAGATCATCCTGCATGGCGCCGGGCGAGGCCGGCACGCCGGCACCCCCTTCAATCAGGGTATTCAGGCCGTCGGCGAAGGCCCGCCGGGCCTCCTCCAGCTGGGGGAATGCCTTGGCGTTACCCAGCACCGCCTGCTGTGCGGTCTTGGTGTAACGTTGGGACAGCATCTGCAACCGGGTGGCTATCTCGATATATGCCGCCCGGTTGCCCACCTGGATGATGTTCCAGACCAGGAACCCCGACGCCAGCGCCACGGAAATGAACAACACCGCCACCAGGGCGGGCTGGCGCTGGTCCTGGGCCAACCGGTTCAACAGCGGAATGCGCTCCGGGTCCATGGCCCCCAAACGCGCCATGGCGGCGCGTAGGCCGGGCCCAAAACGCTCAGCCAGCCGGCCCAGCACGTTGCCCATGGATTGCGCTGCGGTTCCTTGCCTATCTGTTTTCATTCATCTCTCCATTTGGAGCTTCCTGCTCGTGCTCGATCTGCACGTCGCCCGTGCAATGTCTCGGTATCATGTGCCCGCCTCCAGGAAGGCCGGCATGCCCACCAGGTGTTCCACGCTGATTTCGGTCCAGATTTCCCCGGCGCCATCCCGCCAACGCCCCAGTATCCAGGCCGGCGCCCCGGCCTCGCCCGGTTCGGCCGCCAGGTCCGCCACGGGACGCAGGCCCAGGGCCCGCTCCACCCGCAGCGCCGCATTCACGCCGAAGCGGGGGTGGGCCAGCAGCAGACGGGCCTCGCCCTTGGGCATGGGCTCGGCCAGCCCCGCGAAGGCCGCCAGGTCCACACAGCCATAGATCACCCCCCGCACGCTGGTCACACCAGCGAACCAGGGCTGGGACCAAGGCACGTCCGCCAACTGGGGCACGGTCACCACTTCGTTGACCTGGTCCAGGTTCACCAGCCAATGACGCCCTCCCGCCAGGAGGCCCAGCTTGGAACTGGCGCCACTGGCGGTCTCGGCCGCCTTCAGCTTCTCCGCCAGGCGGGTTTGGAAGTCCCGCAGGCTTTCCCGTTTTTCCCCGGCCACTATCCGCTCACCCCAGGGCCACGATCTTGCCCAGCAGCTCCTCGGCCACCACGGGCTTCACCACGTACTCCACGGCCCCCTGGCGCATGCCCCAGACCCGATCCGTCTCCTGGTCCTTGGTGGTGCACATGATGACGGGGATTTTCTGGGTGTCGGGGTCGCGGGACAGCTGGCGCGTGGCCTGGAAGCCATTCAGGCCCGGCATCACCACGTCCATCAGCACCAGGTCGGGCTTCTCGCTCTTGGCCAGGGCCACGCCCTGTTCGCCGTTCTCGGCGGTGAGAACTTCGTAGCCACTCTTGCGCAGCAGGCTGGTGAGAAATAAACGCTCGGTGGGGGAATCATCCACCACCAGGACTCGCTTGACGGTCATATTCGCATCCTTGCTCAAACTCGATCAGTTGCCCTGGCCGCGGTGGCGCCGCACCGCATCCAGCAGCCCTTCCTTGCTGAAGGGCTTGGTCAGGTATTCATCGGAGCCCACCAGTCGCCCCCGGGCCCGGTCGAACAGCCCGTCCTTGCTGGACAGCATGATCACCGGTGTATCCCGGAATCGGGGATTCTTTTTGATCAGGGCGCAGGTCTGGTAGCCGTCCAGGCGGGGCATCATGATATCCACGAACACCACCTCCGGGTGGTGGTCCGCGATCTTGGCCAGGGCGTCGAAACCGTCCTCCGCCAGGATCACCTCGCAGCCGGCCTGGACCAGGAAGATTTCCGCGCTGCGGCGGATGGTGTTGCTGTCGTCGATCACCATCACCTTGGCGCCCTTCAGGCTATCGGCGGCATTTGTGCCCATGCCTCCCTCCATATGCATTTCTCCTTGAATCAGCTGCCGCTTTGCACGGGATAACCCGCCGCCTTCCAGGCAGGCAATCCGGTGCGGAACCAATAAACGTGCTTGAAGCCCCGCTTGACCATGTAGCGTGCCGCCTTGTAGCTGTACCAGCATTCGGCGCCGTTGCACTGGAAAATCATGGGCGCGTTCTTGTCCTGGGGCAACTTGCTCAGGTCGAAGGTATCGACGGCGTCGTCATAGTCTACTTCCTTGGGACTGTTCATCCCGTAGGGCACGTTGATGGCGCCGGGGATATGGGCCTCGCGGTAATGGGCCGCAGGCCGCACGTCGAAGAGAGGTACCTTCTGCGCCATGAGCTGCTTGACCTGTTCCGCCTTGACGATGGTGGCGCCGGGCAGCACCTCCGGCGAGAAGAAGCCTCGGGAGGAAACAAATTCGAAGTCCGCCGAATCGGCGGATTTGAAGGTGCCCAGCCGGACCCGCTTCAGGCGCGCCTCCAGATCCTTATCCAATTGGGTGAAGGCCACGCGGATCCTGTCCTTGATCGCGGCATCCAGCTTGGCGTTCACCACTACGCCGGCCGAGGGGACCGGGGGCAGGGCCTTTACCACCTTGGCGCCCGGATTGCGCCGCATCCAATCCTCGGCCAGGTCGGCCTTCACCGCCACGACCTCCGCCTGGCCGATGTCCATGGCGTACATCACCGCGCCGTATTGGTTCATGTGCATGACCTGGCCAAAATAGCTGGCGGGCGACAAGCCCATGGCATTCAGCTCACCCTTCACCATGTAGCTCACCAGGGACTCGCTGTGGGGCAGGGCGATGCGCTTGCCCCGGGCCGTTTCCAGGGAGGTCACCCCGGAGCCCTTGCCGGCCACCAATACCACCCGGGCCTCCTGCTCCGTCTTGGCCACGGGGATGTAGCCATGGCGCATGGCCAGGCCCACCAACTGGGCCGGCGCCAGCATGACGGAATAGGTGCCCGTGCGGATACGCTCCCCCACCCGTTCGGCGTTCTGGGTCAAGATCAGCTTGACCGGCTGGCCCACGGACTTGGACAGGTGCCTGGCCAGGTCGTTGAAGGCCGTCTGCACGGCGACATGATCCCGCTCCTGGTCATAATCCAGGGTCACATTGAAAATCAGGCCGTCACCGGCGCGGACGGGCTGCGCCAGGAAAACCAGCGCCGCCAGCCAGGCTATCGCAATGCATCGCATACCACTCTCCTCCTATGACCGGTGCCTCTAGGGAAGTGAACTCCCCTCCCCCTCGGGGGGAGGGGTGGGGGAGAGGGAGGGTGTCCGAGAAAAATCAATCAGTTGCCCTCTCCCCACCCTCTCCCCGCGGGAGAGGGGGCAATAAATCAGCGTTTCCCTAGGGGCACCGTACTGGGCATATCGGCGGAACCCCGGGGTTCTTGAGTTTTTGAATGTGTATGTCCCCATCCTCCCTGCCAACGGCCGCTAAATCCCGAGCATCTCGAAGTCCTCCTTGCGGGCGCCGCATTCCGGACAAGTCCAGTTCACCGGCACGTCCTCCCAACGGGTACCAGGGGGAATGCCCTCTTCCGGGCGGCCCTTGGCTTCGTCGTAGATGAAACCGCATACAACGCACATCCAGGTCCGGTAATTCATGGCGACAGGGCAAATAGCGAATAATAGAATCCTGACTCGCTGGATTTTGCCCATCCTCGTGGCCCCCGCCAAGCGCGCTTTCCCCCTTTTCATCTCCGTATCCGCCTTTCGCCCTCCCTATGCCCGCCTCGGAGTTCCCCCCTTCCTCCCTGCCCGCCGTCCTGGTGTTCGCCGGCACCGACCCCACCGGCGGCGCCGGCCTCCAGGCGGACATCCTCACCCTGGCCAGCCTGGGCTGCCACCCCCTGTCCGTGGTCACCGCCGTGACGGTGCAGGACACCGTGGGGGTGGAGGACTTCCTGCCCATGGACGCGGAATGGATCGCCGACCAGGCCCGCGGCGTGCTGGAAGACATCCCCGTGGCCGCCATCAAGCTGGGCATGCTGGGCAGCACCGAAGCGGTGGCGGCCGTCGCCGAGGTGGTGGCGGACTACCCCGACATTCCCCTCATCCTGGACCCGGTGCTGGCCTCGGGCCGGGGCGACGCCCTGGCCAACGAGGACCTGGTGGCCGCCCTGCGTGACCTGCTCCTGCCCCAAACCACCGTGCTCACGCCCAACAGCCTGGAGGCCCGCCGCCTGGCCGAGGCCGCCGAGGAAGGCGAGGAAGAAGAAAACGCCGAGGGCGAGGGCATCCTGGACTTGCAGGAATGTGCCCGCCGTCTCATCGACCTGGGCAGCGAATACGTGCTCATCACCGGCGCCCACGAACAGGGTCTCCAGGTGACCAATACCCTTTACAACGCCCGGGGCGTGGTGGAGCGCCTGCGCTGGGACCGCCTGCCCGGTTCCTACCACGGCTCCGGCTGTACCCTGGCCTCGGCCCTGGCCGCTTTCCTGGCCCAGGGCGTGGACGTGGCCGAGGCCGCCAAGGAGGCCCAGGAATACACCTGGCAGACCCTGCGGGCGGCCTTCCGTCCGGGCATGGGCCAGTTCATACCGGACCGGCTGTTCTGGGCCCGGGAGAACGATGACTGAGCCGTTGGGCATGCATTCGCGCGCGCCCCTGCGCGGCCTGTACGCCATCACCCCGGACTGGAGCGACACCCGCCGCCTGCTGACGGTCACGGAAGTCATCCTGGCCACCGGCTGCCGCCTCCTGCAGTACCGCAACAAGGTCGCCAGCGACTGCCACCGTCAGGAGCAGGCCGTGGCCCTGCGGGGGCTCACCCGCCGTTTCGATGCCCTGCTCATCATCAACGACGACCTGGACCTGGCCCTGGATTGCGAAGCGGACGGCGTACACCTGGGCGAGGACGACGGCGAGCTGGCCCAGGCCCGATCCCGCCTGGGAGCGGATAAAATCTTGGGCGCTTCCTGCTACCAGGACGTGGCCCTGGCGGAGAAAGCGGCCCGGGCGGGGGCGGATTACGTGGCCTTCGGCAGCTTCTTCCCTTCGCCCAGCAAGCCCCAGGCCCGCCGCGCCCAGCCGCACCTGCTGTCCCGGGGCAAGATGGTTTCCGGCAAGCCGGTGTGCGCCATCGGTGGCATCACCCCGGACAACGCCCCGGTCCTGGTCAAGGCAGGCGCGGACATGGTGGCGGTCATCTCCGCCCTGTACGACGCCCCCGACCCTGGGGCCGTGGCCCGACAATTCATTTCGTATTTCGATCAAGAGGACACCCCATGACCTCCCGCAACGACCAGCTCTTCGAACAATCCCAGCACCGCATCCCCGGCGGCGTGAACTCCCCCGTGCGGGCCTTTCGTTCCGTGGGGGGCACCCCCCGCTTCTTCAACAAGGGCAAGGGATCGCGGGTGTGGGACGCGGACGGCAAGGCCTACATCGACTACGTGGGCTCCTGGGGTCCCATGATTCTGGGCCACGCCGACCCGGACGTGGTGCGGGCCGTGCAGGAGACCGCCGCCAACGGCCTGTCCTTCGGCGCCCCCACGGAAATGGAACTCACGATGGCGGAGAAGATCGAGTCCATTCTGCCCAGCATCGAGAAGGTGCGCCTGGTCTCCTCCGGCACCGAGGCCACCATGAGCGCCATCCGTCTGGCCCGGGGCCACACCGGCCGGGACCTGCTCATCAAGTTCGAGGGCTGCTACCACGGCCACGCCGACAGCCTGCTGGTGAAGGCCGGATCCGGCCTGCTTACCTTCGGCAGCCCCAGCTCCGCCGGCGTGCCCGCCGACACCTCCAAGCACACCATGGTGCTGGACTACAACGACATCGACCAGGTGAACCGGGTCTTCGCCGAAAAGGGTGGCGAGATCGCCTGCGTCATCGTCGAAGCCGTGGCCGGCAACATGAACCTCGTCAAGCCCAAGGCCGGTTTCCTGGAGGCCCTGCGGGAGAACTGCACGCGTCACGGCGCCGTCTTGATTTTCGACGAAGTGATGACCGGCTTCCGCGTGGGGCTTACCGGCGTGCAGGGCCTCTACGGCATCACCCCGGACCTCACCACCCTGGGCAAGGTCATCGGCGGCGGCCTGCCCGTGGGGGCTTTCGGCGGCCGGGCCGAGATCATGGACAAGCTGGCCCCCCTGGGCCCCGTCTACCAGGCGGGCACCCTGTCCGGCAACCCGGTGGCCGTGGCGGCGGGCCTGAAGACCCTGGAGAAGATCAGCGCCCCCGGCTTCTACGACGCCCTGGCCGCCCAGACCCGGCGCCTGGTGGACGGCCTCAACGCCGCCGCCAAGGAGGCCGGCATCCTGGCCTGCGCCGACAGCGTGGGGGGCATGTTCGGCCTGTACTTCAGCGCCAAGCCCCCCACCACCTATGCCGAGGTCATGGCCAGCGACAGGGAGGCCTTCAACCGCTTCTTCCACCTCATGCTGCTGGAAGGCGTGTACCTGGCCCCTTCCGCCTTCGAGGCCGGCTTCGTCTCCGCCGCCCATACGGACGAGGACATCGACGCCACCCTCGCCGCCGCCGCCAAGTGCTTCGCCAAACTGGCCGCCTGATGATCCTAAAAACCTCAGTTGACCGCTGGGCGGCCATTGAGAAGGCGCATGGATTGTGACGTTTGTGGCTGTGTTCACGCTCACCCGGAAGGTGAGCCCGCTACGCGCCCGCTTTCCGG